>OHXX01000445.1_pt1 | contig 9941 bp, 10 predicted proteins | sample 1580101 | NCBI WGS metagenome assembly OHXX01 (sample SAMEA3882525, study PRJEB24775) | human gut metagenome | biome: human-associated habitat; feature: intestine environment; material: feces | place: Netherlands | collected 2009/2010 | reverse complement strand
ATGGCAGTGTAGCCCTCGAGAGGCTCGATGCCGAGCGTCTCGCACATGGAGGCGTTGTACTTCGGGGTGGCCTCGGTGAACTCGATGGGCATCTCGGAGATGTCGGCCTCGCCGGTCAGGATCTTGGCGGCCATCTTACCGGTGGTCACGCCGAGGTCATAGTAGCTGATGGAGAGGGTCGCGACGCCGCAGCCCTTGCAGATGCCCTCTTCGCCGCAGATGGCAGGCACGCCCGCGGGAACGAGAACGTTTGCGATGGCCTCGGTGTTGGAAGCGGCGGTGTTATCGGTGGGGACGTAGACAACGTCGGAGTAGTCGGCAGCGGACTGCGTGACGGAAGCGACGTCGTTGGTGTCGGTAAAGGCAAATTCCTTCGTTTCAATGCCCTTATCGGAGAGGCACTTGGCGACCTCTCCGATCTGGTAGCGGGAGTTGGGCTCGGCGGAGCAGAACAGCAGGCCGACCTTCGTGGCATCGGGGAACCATTCGGTGATCATGTTGGCCTGAGCCTCGAGGTCAGCGAGGTCGGAGGTGCCGGAGATGTTGCCGCCGACAGTGCCGGCAAAGTCATCGAGGTCGAGCGCGACGCCGTAAGCGGTGATGGAGGTGCCGAGGATGGGAATGTCGCTCGTGGCGGCAGCGGCGGCGGTCAGCGCGCCGGTGGCGTTCGCCATGATGAGGTCAACGCCGTCGGAAACGAAGCCGTTGACGATGGTGGAGCAGTTGGCGTTGTCGCCGGAAGCGTTCTTGTTCTGGAATTCGACCTGGCCGGGCAGCGCCTCATTCAGCGCGTCGATGAAGCCCTGGGTGGCAGCGTCGAGTGCCTCGTGCTGCACGAGCTGGCAGATGCCGACGGTGTACTTCGTGCCTTCGCCGTCGGTGCTGCCCTGATTGTCGTCCTGTGCGGCCTTATCGCCGCAGCCGGTCAGACCCACGCTCAGGCTGAGAACGAGGGCAAGAGAGGCAACAAGAGAAATGATGCGTTTGGTGTTCATGCTTTTTTTCCTCCAATTTTTATTTCTCGCTGATAACAATAAAACCCGCTGTAAGGACTTGTGGTCCATACGGCGGGTTCCTTGACTCAACTCTTTTTGAAGTGACCTTCAAGTGTTGGTTCGAAAGACCTTTCAGCTACGGGCATCACAAATCGCTCTTACCTTGTCCTTAAAGTAAAAGTAAGAGTAATAGTAAAAGCGATATGCAACGTTGCTTACAACAGTCTTCATCACTCAAGCTCCAAGTCCTTTCAAAAAGGATGGTAGTAATATAGCACACACAAAAATGGCCGTCAATAGCATTTTTATCCAAAAAACACCATTTATGTAGGAATTTGGCAGGGCACAGCACCGAAAAGTATGCTATTTGCATTAGGAAACGGCATGGGTGTGCTCGCAAAGCTCATTGATCTTCTGCTGTAAGCCCTTGAAATCCTCAAACGACTCGGGCCTGCGGCGCGGATCGCGCAGCAGTGCCGCGGGGTGATACACGGCCATCATCTGAAAGCCGTTCTTTTCGAACCACTGCCCGTGCTCACGCGTGATCTTGAAGTCGGGCTTGATGATGCGCATGGCCGCAATGCGTCCGAGACAGACAATAATCTTGGGCCGCAGCAGCGCGACCTGACGGCGAAGATAGCCGATGCAGGCGTCCTGCTCCACGCCGAGCGGGTCGCGGTTTTCCGGCGGGCGGCACTTGACGATGTTGGCGATATACACATCGTCGCGCTTGAGGCCGATGATCTCAAGCATGTCGTCGAGCAGATGACCGGCCCTGCCGACGAATGGCACGCCCTGCGCATCCTCGTTCGCGCCGGGGCCTTCGCCGATGAATAAAACTTCAGCATTCTGATTGCCGACGCCGAAGACGACGTTCGTGCGCGTCTCCCACAGCGAGCATTCGCGGCAATTTTTACAGTCGTGTTCCAGAGCTTCCCAGGTATCAGGCATAGTTGTGTTCTCCTGTCGATTTTTTGCCATTTTACCATGATTCGCCGCGCTTTGCAACGCGCGCGGCACGCATTTTTCCATCTGCGCGGGCCATACTGAAAAAAACGGACGCGGAGGAAGAAATGGATCATATCTGGTACTGGTTTGCTTACAGCTTTTTGGGCTATTGCCTGGAAAAGCTCTTCGCCGCAGCGACGAGATCGAGCCACCGGCTGCGGCGGTGCTTCGTGTTCCTGCCGCTGTGTCCGGTGTACGGCTTTGCAATGGTCACGATTTTATTGCTGGGGGCGGAAAAGCTCCCCGGCGCGTGGGAGCAGATCTTGCTCGGTATGCTCGCGGCGACGGCGATGGAATACGCCGTGCACTGGGGCTATGAAAGGCTGTTTCAAGTGCAGTTCTGGGACTATTCTTCGACCAAATGCGACGTGAACGGCCGCATCTGCCTGCCGTTTTCCATCTGCTGGGGAATATTGTCGATGCTCGCCGTGCGGTATGTGCAGCCGGTTCTGGAGGGCTATGCCGCACTGCTTCCAGAGTGGGCCGCGGCGCTGGCGGTGTTCCTCGTCACGCTTGACGGCATCCTGACCGCGCGCGTCCTGCTCACGACGCACGATATCGACGCTTTGACGCCGCGAACGTTGCTCCGAAGTAAAAGAAGGCGAACCGCCTGACGGTTCGCCTTCCTGACTTTATTCATAAATGTTTTTCAATCCAGCTCCACAGGTCGTTATAGACCACGGCACGGCAGTCTTCGTTCAGAATCTCGTGCCGCAGGCCCTTGTAGAGCTTCAGCTCCACGTCGCGCACGCCGGCGCGGCGGAAGGCCTCGTATGCGCGCTTGACGCCCTTGCCCATCTCGCCGACAGGGTCCTTGTCGCCGGAGATGAAGAGAATGGGCGTGTTGCGGTTCATTGACGCGATGTTTTTCGGCGTGCTGATGAAGCGGATGCCGCCGAGCATCTCGTAGAAGAGGCCGATGCTCGCCTTCTGACCGCAGAGGGGGTCGGCAATGTAGGCGTCAACATTGTTGTCGCTCGCGCTGAGCCAGTCGACCTCCGTGCGGTTGGGCGCGAACGCCTTGTTGTAAGCACCGAAAGCCAGCGCCTCCACGCGCGGAGAGTGCGCCTTGAAGCTGTGGCGCTTGCCCGCGGCCTTGGCAATGGCGCGCCCGCCCGCGACGATTGCGGGGGACTGATGCCCCGTGCCCATGATGATGGCGGCGTCGACGGTGCCGGGATAGCGGATGAGATAGGTGCGCGTCAGGAACGAGCCCATCGAGTGGCCCATGAGAAAATAGGGAACATCGGGATATTTTTCCTTCGTGCGGCAGCGTAGGGCGTACATGTCGTCCACAACATGCTTCCAGCCGTCGCGCGGGCCGAAATAGAGCGTGTCGGCGTCCTTCTCGGCGGAAAGGCCGTGGCCGAGGTGGTCGTTCGCCACGACGGCAAAGCCGTGCTCGGTCATAAATTCGGCAAACGGCGCGTAGCGCATGCCGTATTCCGCCACGCCGTGCGTGATCTGTAAAACGCCGATGATCTCACCGCTCTCGGGTGTCCACTCCGCCGCGTGAATGCGCGAGGAGCCGTCCGACGAGGGAAAGTAAAATTCCCTGCAAATAGCCATGGCGCAAAACCCTCCTGCATGATATAATCTTATTCATTAGTATAGCATAAGGCGGTCCAAATGAACAAGGGGGTATCTTCATGCAACGGTATATTTTGGCGCTCGATCAGGGGACGACCAGCTCGCGCGCCATTCTGTTCGGGCGCGATGGCAGTGTCGGCGGACACGCGCAGCAGCCGTTTCGGCAGTATTATCCGCAGCCCGGCTGGGTCGAGCACGACCCGAACGAGATCTGGGAGAGCGAGCGCGCCGTTGCCGCGCAGGCCTTGCGCGAATCGGGCCTTGGCCGCGCGGTCGCGGCGATCGGCATCACGAACCAGCGCGAGACGACGATTCTTTGGGATCGCGCGACGGGCGAGCCCATTCACAACGCCATCGTCTGGCAGTGCCGCCGCACGGCGGACATCGCGGATGCCCTTCGCGAAAAGCGCGGCGTGAGCGAGCTTGTGGCCGAGAAAACGGGATTGCACATCGACGCCTACTTTTCCGCGACGAAAATCAAGTGGCTGCTCGACCACGTCCCCGGCGCGCGGGAGAAGGCCGAGCGCGGCGAAATTTTATTCGGTACGGTGGAGACATGGCTCATCTGGAGACTCACGGGCGGCAAGGTCCACGTGACGGACTACTCGAACGCCAGCCGCACGATGCTCTTCAACATCCACACGCTTTCGTGGGATGAAGAGCTCTGCGCGCTGCTGGACATTCCGATGAACATTCTGCCGCGTCCCGTGTCCAACTCCGAAGTCTACGGCACGGTGGCGGAGGGCATCGAAGGGCTCGAAGAGCTCGCGGGCGTGCCGATCTGCGGCGCGGCGGGCGACCAGCAGGCGGCGCTGTTCGGGCAGGGCTGCTTTACGCGCGGACAGGCGAAGAACACCTACGGCACGGGCTGCTTCACGCTGATGAACGTCGGCGGCGCGCCGGTGCGCTCGCGCGCGGGACTGGTGACGACGGTGGGCTGGAGCTTAAACGGCGAGACGACCTACGCGCTCGAGGGCAGCGTCTTCAACGCGGGATCGGCCATTCAATGGCTGCGCGACGAGCTGCAAGTCATTTCGACCTCGCACGAGTTCGACATTCTGGCAGAATCCGTTCCCGACAGCGGCGGCATTTACTTAGTGCCCGCGTTCACGGGCCTCGGTGCGCCGTATTGGGATATGTATGCGCGCGGCTGCGTCGTGGGCATCACGCGCGGCACGACGAAGGCGCACTTCGCCCGCGCAGTGCTCGAATCCATCGCCTATCAGGTCACCGACCTGATGACCGCCATGCGGCAGGACGCCGGCTGCGAGATCTCTGTCCTGCGTGTCGACGGCGGCGCGAGCGTCAGCGATTTGATGATGCAGTTTCAGGCGGATTTGCTGCGCATTCCGGTCGACCGGCCCGCGATGGTCGAGACGACGGCGTTTGGCGCGGCATCGCTCGCGGGTCTGGCCGCGGGCGTGTGGAAGGACTTGGACGAGCTGAGCGCTCTCCGGTGCAGCGAGCGCGTCTTCACCCCCGAGCGGGCGCAGTACGAGTGTGAGGAGCTGTACCGCGGCTGGAAGCGCGCCGTCGGCTGCGCGCAGGGCTGGGTCGAGAAAAAGTGAACGCTGTCACAAAAAATTTATACTTTTGTCGTAAATTATCCATTGAAATGAAAGCCCCGGTAGCTTATACTGTCAATTACAAACCCGAGGACACGGTTTGAAAGGAGAAAGTATTATGGCATTTTTCGATAACTTCAGCAAGAAGGTTCAGGACGTCGCGTTCGTGGCGACTGAGAAGGCACAGCAGGTCGCGGCCGTTGCCGGTGAAAAGGCAAATGCCGTTGCCGATAAGGCCAAGACCGAGTATGAGATGGCATCTGAGCGCCGCAGCATGGACAAGAACTACCGCGCCATCGGCGAGTGGTATGTCTCCACGCTCGAGGGTGACGCGCCCGAAGCGGTCGCCGATATCGTCGCGGCCATCAAGGCCTCTCAGAAGAAGCTCGCCGCTTACGAGGCCGCCAAGGCTGAGGCTGCCGCTGCCAAGAAGGCGCATGAGCCCATCATCGAGGTGACCATCGAGAAGGACGCGGAAGAGGAAGCGCCCGCTGCGGAGGAACCCAAGGAGCCTTCCGAAGCCGAGGAGACCAAGGAGGACTAAATCCTTCCCAATGTGCGGCGCAGCTCTGGCTGCGCCGCTTTTTTCCAGCTTAGGGCAAATCTGGTCTGCATAATTTGTTTTGTTTTGACTATATGAATAATACCAGGACGGGATATAATACGGCCAACAACCAAAACAAAGGAGCACCCAATCATGAACGATAAAAAGATCAGAAAGCTTGTCCTTGCCGCACTGCTTGCGGCGCTTGTCTGCGTGGCGACGATGGTCGTGCAGATCCCCTCTCCGATGCAGGGCTATGTGAACCTGGGCGACTGCTTCGTGCTGCTGTCCGGCTGGCTGCTGGGCCCCTGGTATGGCTTTGCGGCGGGCGGCATCGGCTCGATGCTGGCAGACATTTTCCTCGGCTATGCGCACTACGCTCCGGGCACCCTGGTCATCAAGGGCGTGATGGCGCTGGTCGCTGCGCTGATGTATGAAAAGATGGGCCGCACTGCGACCTCCCGCATCGCCGGCGGCGTTGTGAGCGAGATCATCATGGTGCTCGGCTATTTCGGCTACGCTTCTCTCCTGCTGGGCAAGGGCCTTGCCGCTGCGGCAAGCATCCCCGGCAACATCTTCCAGGGTGCGGTCGGCCTCGTGGTCGGCGTGCTGCTGGTCACGGTGCTTGAGCGCGCCAAGGTGACGGAGAAGCTGGCATAATAAATTTCTAAAGAGGTGTCAGATCATGGCGGGAATCGTACATGAGGTAGAAAATCATCGCCTGGTGGAACAGGCGGAGCACGAGCTTGCGGAGATTGCACATCTGCGCCGCGGACAGATCGTCGTCATCGGCTGCAGCACGAGCGAGGTCGTGGGCCATCAGGTCGGCAGCTGGTCGACGCCGGAGGTGGCGGACGCCATCTTCCGAGGGCTCTCCAGCGTATTTTCGCCCATGGGCGTGTATCTTGCCGCCCAGTGCTGCGAGCATTTGAACCGCGCACTGATCGTGGAGCACGAGGCTGTGCCGAACGGCGAGATCGTCAACGTCCTGCCTCAGCCCAAGGCGGGCAGCTCGTTTGCGACGGCTGCGTACAAAGCGTTCCGCCATCCCGTGGCGCTCGAAGAGATACACGCCGACGCCGGACTTGACATCGGCGGCACGCTGATCGGCATGCACCTCAAAAAGGTCGCCGTTCCCGTTCGCTTGAAGCAGAACCGCATCGGTCAGGCCATTGTGCTGGCCGCGCGGACGCGTCCCAAATTCATCGGCGGCGAGCGTGCGATCTACGATGAGTCTCTCAAAGACGGTTATCCTGATTTCACCGATTGAACCAACACAGCAACAGAAAAAGCGCGATGCCCGATCTCGGGCGTCGCGCTTTTTCGTCGGTTCCTATCAAATTTTTCAGGCGAGGAAGCCCTTGAGAATCGTGTCTTCGGCCTCCTCCTCGGTGAGACCAAGGGTCTGGAGCTTTAAGAGCTGGTCGCCTGCGATCTTGCCGATGGCAGCCTCGTGGATGAGCTGCGCGTCGGTCGAATTCGCGGTGATGGCGGGGATGGATTCGATCGTGGCCTTGCCCATGATGATCGAGTCGCACTGCACATGGCCGAAGCACTTGCTGTTGCCGACGACCACGGGGTGGAAGATCTGCTTGGACTCATCCTGCGCAACAGAGCGGGAGATGACGCGGCCGCGCGCATCTTCGCCGTTGAGCTCGATCTCCATGTCGCTCTCGGCGTGCTGTTTGCCGTGAGTGAGAAGGCGCTCGGTGATGACGGCCTCGGCGCCCTTGCCGCAGACGATCTTCGTCTTGCGCACGGTGGAGTCGATGCCGCGGATCTGCACGGTCTCCATCTGGATGCTCGCGCCCTCGTCGAGGTAGACGATGGTGGTGGGGTTCATCACGCGCGTGCCGCTGCCATCGCCCTCGCCGTAGTGCTTTTCCGAGTAGCGCACGTGGGAGTTTTTGCCAATGTAGAAGGTGTGGATGCCGTCATGGCGGCTCTCGTTGCAGCCGGAGTTGTGGATGCCGCAGCCCGCCACGATGGTGACGTCGCAGTCGTCGGCTACATAAAAGTCGTTATATACCATGTCGCTCATGCCCGTCTGGCTGATGATGACGGGGATGTGGCAGGTCTCTCCCTTGGTACCCTCTTTGAAGTGGATGTCGATACCGGGCTTGCCGTCGGCACGGGGGTCGATGGCGATATGCTCCGTGGACTGACGGGCCTCGCAGCCCATGTCCTTGCGGATGTTGAAGGCCCCCACGGGCTTGCCGGTGAGGTCTGCGATCTTTTCCAGCAGGCTGGCGTCGATCTCGGTGATCATAGCTGCACCTCCTTGTGCTCCAGTACGGGACAGCCGCCCAGGGTGTCCGCCAAAATCAGGGGGAAGATCTCCTCCGTATTGCCCCGGTGGGCGATCTGCCCGCCGGAGATGACCACGATCTCGTCCGCCAGACGGATGATGCGCTCCTGATGGGAGATGATGATCATGGTGGCCCGGTGCTGCTGATGGATCTGCTCGAAGGTCTCCGTCAGGCGGGCGAAGCTCCACAGGTCGATGCCGGCCTCCGGCTCGTCGAAGATCATGAGGCTGCCCTGCCGGGCCAGAATGGTGGCGATCTCGATGCGCTTGACCTCGCCGCCGGAGAGGGACACATCCACCTCACGCTCCAGATAGTCGTTGGCGCACAGGCCCACACGGGTCAGGTACTGGCAGCACTGGTCCTTGGTGAGCTTTTCCTTGCCCGCCGCCAGAAGCAGCAGGTCATGGACGGTGATGCCCTTGAAGCGGGGGGGCTGCTGGAAGCCGTAGCTGATGCCCAGTCTGGCACGCTCCGTGATGGAGAGGTGGGTGATATCCTGCCCATTATACAGGATCTGGCCCGATGTGGGCTCCGCCAGACCCATGATGACCTTGGCCATGGTGGTCTTGCCGCCGCCGTTGGGGCCGGTAAAGACCACCAGCTTCTCATCGGGAATGGTGATGCTGATGTCCTTGAGGATGTCCTGCTCCCCGTCGGGGGTGGACACCCGGTAACTGATGTGTTTCAGTTCCAGCATGGAACGATTCCTCCTTTGGAGTATATTGGACCCCGTCGAAAGGGACGGGATAGGACACAAAAAGCCTTACAAAATATACATTTTAGCAGAGTTTTCGGGAAAAAGCAATGGACAGGGACGTTTTTTCCCGCCGGAGCATAGAATAATGCGAGAAAAAGGGGGGCTGCATATGGAGAAGATGGAGCACATGGACCCGCAGCGCTGCGACCGCATCTGGCAGCGGGTATCGCCGGAGCTGGACCCGTACCCGGAGGTGCGGGCCGCCTGTCGGGAGCCATCGAGAGAACCGGGGGCAGAGAATATTCCGGAGAGAACGGGGGCTGCGGCGGTGCCTGCTGCACCGGAGATACCGGCGGAGCCGGCGAAGAGCGGGTGCTGCCTTGCAGGCAGGGCCATGGGCAGCATCCGGCTCATTCAGGACTTCATCGAGGATGAGCTGGCGGACCGGAGGGCCTATCTGGCCTATGCCGCCTGCGCCCCGAATGTGGCTGCCCGCCGCCTGCTGCGGCAGCTGGCAGGGGAGGAGGGGAGCCACGCCCGCCGTCTCATGGGGGTGTACTATCTGGTGACGGGCTGCTGCTATCAGCCCCGCTTGCAGGGGGGACGGGTGGAGCGTCTGCCGTGGCGGGAGGTGCTGCGGACCCGGTATCACGCCGAGACCTGCGGCGGTCTGCGCTATGCACAGGCGGCAGAGGTCACGGAGGACGTGTGTCTGCGGGAGATATGGGAGGAGCTGTCGGAGGCGGAATATCGCCATGCCCGGCAGCTGCTGAGCCTGTTGGAGCAGATGGTGCTTGCATAGTCCGGCGGATGGTGCTATCCTATGGAAAACATCAGCAACAAAGGAGGATCTCCCATGAGAGAGCACATCAGCCGGGAGGCGGCGTGGGCCGCCCTGCGGAGGTATAATCAGGAGCCGTTCCACCTGCAGCACGCCCTGACGGTGGAGGGGGTCATGCAGTGGTATGCCAAGGAGTTGGGCTACGGCGACGATGCCGAATTCTGGGGCATTGTGGGCTTACTCCACGACATCGATTTTGAACGCTGGCCGGAGGAGCACTGCCAAAAGGCACCGGAGCTGCTGCGGGAGGCAGGCTGCGGCGAGGACATCATCCACGCCGTGTGCAGCCACGGCTACGGCCTGTGCTGCGACGTGGCTCCGGAGCATGAGATGGAGAAGGTGCTTCAGGCGGCAGGCGCTGAAACGCAGATCCTGACCGTTGGCGCCGAGCA
>OHXX01000444.1_pt1 | contig 9953 bp, 10 predicted proteins | sample 1580101 | NCBI WGS metagenome assembly OHXX01 (sample SAMEA3882525, study PRJEB24775) | human gut metagenome | biome: human-associated habitat; feature: intestine environment; material: feces | place: Netherlands | collected 2009/2010 | reverse complement strand
GTTCAGGAGATGGGCCAACTGTATGCCCCGCTGACGGAGGAGGAGCGGCAGCAGCTGGGCGTTCCCACCGGCGGCGAAGGCGTGGCCGTCCGCTTCGTTGACGAGCTGATCGGCGCTTATCAGCTGCTGCCCCGCCCGGAGGAGGGCGTGGGGGAGATCGGCTGGTACGGCCTGCTGCCCCAGTGGCAGGGCCGGGATCAGGGCATCCAGCCCCTGGGACAGATCATCCAGCGCTGCCGCCACATGGGCCTGCTGCGCCTGCGCCTGCGGTGCGGCGATGACCGGCAGCGGAGCTTCTGGGAAAAGCTGGGCTTTTACCCGGTGGAGGGCGACGTTATGGAGAAGAACATCACGCCGCGGGTGCTGGACGCCCACATCCCCCTGTGAGGGGCGGAAAGGAGAAGGTGACCCATGCGTGGCACGGAATTTTTGCCGGTGAGCCGGGAGGAGATGCTCCAGCGGGACTGGTATTACTATGATTTTCTGGTGGTGACGGCGGACGCCTACATCGACCATCCCAGCTTCGGCACCACCCTCATTGCTCGGATGCTGGAGGGGGAGGGCTATCGGGTGGCCATTCTGGCCCAGCCGGACTGGCACGACGCCGAGGCCTTCCGGGCCATGGGAAAGCCCCGCTACGGGGTACTCATCGGCGGGGGCAATCTGGACTCCATGGTGGCCCACTACACCGTGGCCAAGCGGCGGCGGGACAGGGATCTGTACTCCCCCGGCGGGAAAATGGGGTATCGGCCGGATCGGCCCACCATCGTCTATGCCAACCGGGCCAGAGAGGCCTTTCCCGATACCCCCATCGTCATCGGGGGACTGGAGGCGTCCCTGCGGCGCTTTGCCCACTATGACTACTGGGACGACAAGGTGCGCCGCAGCATCCTCTTTGATGCCCCGGCGGACCTGCTGGTTTACGGCATGGGGGAGGCGGCCACCCGTGAGATCGCCCGGAGGCTATCCAGAAAGGTGCCGCCCCGTGAGATCACCGACATCCCCGGCACCGCCTACATTGCACCCACCGGAGAGGGCAGCGGCTTCCATCCGGTGGCCTGTCCCTCCTATGAGGAGGTGTGCGCTGACAAGACGGCCTACGCCAGAGCCACCAAGATCCAGTACGACGAGCACGATCCCATCCGGGGGTGCGCCGTGCTGCAGCCCTGTCAGGGCCGGGTGCTGGTGGTGAATCCACCGGCCCGTCCACTGAGCCGGGAGGCACTGGATGCCCTGTACGACCTGCCCTATGTCCGGGAGGTTCACCCCATGTATCGGGAGGAGGTTCCCGCCATCGAGGAGGTGCGTTTCTCCATCACCCACAACCGGGGCTGCTTCGGCGGCTGCAACTTCTGCGCACTGGCCTTTCATCAGGGGCGCATGGTCACCTCCCGCTCCATCGAGTCCGTGGTGCGGGAGGCGGAGCTGCTGACGCAGGACCCGAAGTTCAAGGGCTATATCCACGATGTGGGAGGCCCCTCCGCCAACTTCCGCCACACCTCCTGCGCCCAGCAGAAGCGGCGGGGGATGTGCAAGGGCCGCAGCTGTCTGGCCCCGGAGCCGTGCAGGAATCTGGACGCCGACCACTCGGAGTATACGGCGCTTTTGCAGCGCCTGCGGCGGGTGGATGGCGTGAAGAAGGTGTTCGTCCGCAGCGGTATTCGCTACGATTATCTTTTGCAGGACAAAAATCAGGATTTTTTCCGGGAACTGGTGGACTACCACATCAGCGGACAGCTGAAGGTGGCACCGGAGCACTGTGTGGCCTCGGTGCTGGACTATATGGGAAAGCCCCACTTCGACGTGTTTGAGCGGTTCTGGCGACAGTATCAGAAGCTCAATGAGAAGGAGGGCAAGCAGCAGTATCTGGTGCCGTACCTCATGTCCTCTCACCCCGGCTGCACGCTGGAGGATTCCGTCCGGCTGGCGGAGTTTCTGCACCGCACCGGCCACCAGCCCCAGCAGGTGCAGGACTTCTATCCCACCCCCGGTACCCTTTCCACCTGTATGTACTATACCGGCATCGATCCGCGGGATATGACGCCGGTGTATGTGGCCCGTGACCCCCATGAAAAGGCCCTTCAGCGGGCGTTGCTCCAGTGGAAGCGGCCAGAGCTGCGGGGGCTTGTCATAGAGGCACTGGAGAAGGCAGGCCGCACCGATCTCATCGGCTATACGCCGGAGTGCCTCATTCGACCCCAGAAGGGGGAGAAGTACTTCGGCAAGCAGCCGGAGCAGCAGCCCTCCGGGGAAAAGCGGCGCCCCGGACAGCACGGCGGAGAGGGAAATCTCCGCCGGGAGGTGCATCACGGAGGACGTCCGGAGCATAGAGGCGGTAAGCGGCCTGATGTGTCCCGCCGCAATGGCGGATCGGTTCCCGGCCAGAAGGGGAAGATGTCCCCGGCCAAGAAAGCTGCTTTTGCCAAGAAGCGGAAGAAGTGACATAGAAAAGGACAGGGACAAGCGAAAAGGCTTGTCCCTGTCCTCTTTTTTCATGCCAGAGGAGTTCCTACCAGCCGACCCAGCCACATCATGCCATAGCCCAGCAGGAAGAAGCCCAGCAGCATCCCCGCCACGTAGCCGGTGAATTTCCGCCAGCCCAGCCGGGGAAGGTCCAGAAACGGGTAGGGGTACACCAGATGGGTGTGGCCGATGGGCCTGCCGCTGCGGCCCCGGAGCATGGCGAAGGCGAAGTAGGCCAGTGGCAGGGTCAGCCACCACAGGGCGCTGCGCCAGCTGAGGAAGGATTTATCCGCCAGCAGCAGCCACTGGGCTGCCACCAGCAGGGGTGTCAGATAATGGACACAGAGGTTGCCGAAGCTGGCACCGAAGTCGGCAAAGCGCTTGCCCCTTCGCTTGGCGTCCGGCACCAGAATGAACTGATATACCAGATGGGTCACGAGAGTGCACAGCGCCATGGAGAAGCTGAGGGTATCGTCCGTCAGCAGACGCAGGACGGCGCTGTGGGGGAGGCCGGCGGCAATGGCCAGCGCCAGCTCATACACAAGCACCAGAAGGTTGCTGAGATTGGTGTAAAAGCAGAACATCCCGGCACGGATGTGTCCCGTTTGCAGCAGGGTGGAGTGAATCAGCAGACCCACCGCACCCAGCAGGAAAATACCCCACGCAGACAGTCGCAGTACCATTACTCCGCCTCCTCGAAGCCCCGCAGCAGGGCGATCTCGGCGGCGTAACCCGGCAGCTCGTTGGGGGTCTCCAGCAACATGGGGAGCGCCCGGAGGGCCGGGTGGTTCACAATGCGGCGAAAGGCCTCCGTTCCCAGCGTCCCCTCCCCGATGCGGGCGTGGCGGTCCTTGTGAGCGCCCACGGGGTTCAGACTGTCGTTGAGGTGGAGGGCCTTCAGGCGGTGTAGGCCGATGACCCGGTCAAACTCCGTCAGAACGCCGTCCAAGTCCCCGGCCACATCGTACCCGGCGTCGGAGACGTGGCAGGTATCCAGACAGACACCCATCTGCTCCGTCAGCGTCACCCGGTCCAGAACCTCCCGCAGCTCTTCGAAGCGGCTGCCCACCTCCGTTCCCTTGCCGGACATGGTCTCCAGCAGGACGGTGGTGTGCATCGCCGGGGTGAGGATGGCGTTGAGGGTGTCTGCGATCTGGGTGATGCCGGTCTCCAGTCCCTGACCGGTGTGGCTGCCGGGGTGGAAGTTATAGAGATTCCCCGGCAGATATTCCATCCGCCGCAGGTCATCGGCCAGCGTCAGCCGGGCAAACTCTCTGGTGCGCTCATCCTTGGAGCAGGGGTTGATGGTATAGGGGGCGTGGGCCAGAATGACCCCCAGTCCCGCCTCCATAGCCAGCGCCAGATAGGCGGCTACGTCCGCCGGATCCACGGGCTTGGCCCGGCTGCCCCGTGGATTGCGGGTGAAGAACTGAAAGGTGTTGGCGCCGATGGACAGCGCCGTCCGTCCCATGGCGGCAAAGCCCGCCGAGGAGGAGAGATGACAGCCGATATAGCGCATGATGCTTACCTCCCCAGAGAAATATTCTGCACGGAGCAGGTGACGACCCCCTCCCGGATGGTGAGAAGGCCGCAGGTAGGACGGGTATAGTCCCCGGCGGCGCCGGGATTCATCACCCACAGGGTGCCGTCGTAGTCCACCAGAGGGACGTGGGTGTGGCCGAACAGCAGCACGTCGGCCCCGTACTCCCTGGCGGCGTAGACGGCGGCCATGGGGGAGGACTTGACGTGGCGGGTGTGGCCGTGCATCATGAGGATGCGGACGCCATCGATTTCCAGCAGGCGCTCCGGCTCCCCGGTCTGGCCCCAGTCGCAGTTGCCGGGGACCATGGTCACCGGCAGCTGGGGGAATTGCCGCTCCAGTGCCTGAGCGTCCCGGACGCAGTCCCCCAGATGCAGCACCTGCCGGGGGTGGAACTGCTCCACGGCCCGGACCATGTGATCCACCTTGCCGTGGGAATCGGAAAGAACCAGAATCTCCATGAAATGCTCCTTTGGATTACTCGATTTTCAGGCGCAGCAGCCGGAACAGCAGCGCTCCCAGACTGATGCCCAGAAGGTACAGAAGGATATCCAGCGTGTCGAACATCCCCCGCATGGTGAGGTACTGCATCCCCTCGATGAAGAGCGAGATGCCCAATGCCCCCAGCAGCACCTGCCACGGCTTCCGGTTCCGGAAGAAAAAGCCCATGGGCAGGAACATCAGGAGGTTCAGCAGGCTCTGCATCAGCATCTCCCAGTCTCCCAGCTGCGAGAGCCCCACCAGCGGATTCAGAATGGCGATGCGGCCCACCCGGTGGCGGCAGAACAGGATGATGAACAGCGCTATGAAGTAGGTGACGCTTAGCAGCACCAGCATCCACCTACTGACCCGTTTTTCCAGAAGCAGGTAGATGATGGCGGCGCAGCCAACGATGGACAGGAGCAACATAGCTATGTTAATTATCATATACAGGAAACCCTCATGAGCAATCAACAAAATCACGTCCATGAAGAAATGGTAATATAACAAATAACCGATAATTGCTCCTAAAAGTAACGAGATTAGCTGTTTTTTTACTGTTTTCATTGATTTCTCCTTTCAAATGGTGTAGAATGAATGTGTAAGGATTCGGATGAAAGATAATAGTCTGATATTCGGTATCTGCGCCTGGAGGTCGCAAATTATGAAAAATCCTGGAAGAAAAATTGCCCCCTTTCTAGCAACTTTCTTTTGCGTGTTGCTCTTGTGTACGATGGTGACTTATGCAGCCTCGACTACGCTCATGACGTATAATGGGACGGGCATACGAGACAAAAATTCAGTAAAAACTTTTACGCTGTCCTCGACCACGACGATCACGGTTCAGCATACGACGACAGGTTTTGAAAAAAATCTCCCTGTTACAAAGTATGTTGAGATTTCGCTGCTGCGAAAGGGCCCATTTATGTACAATAAGACGGGCGATAGCTTTTGCGTGTATGGAGTGGATTCAAGGTCTAAATCCTGGACAAAGGACAGCGGTACATACCGGCTGAACTTCCGAACATATGGAAGCTATCAGGGTGAATGGGCCGGCGCTAATATTCGTGGCTCTGTAACCAAATCAAGATAACTTTTTCACACCATATAGAGGGGTGTGGCTGCATTATAGCTGGTTTTCTATAACTTTGTCAAGCGCTTCTCTATGCAGCCATCCACAGACACCTTAAGAGTATTATCATAATATCTGACTTCACCTACAGCCGATAATCCTTACTCCTCCTGCAATATGGCAAAAGTTTCTCTATTGCAGAAATACCGCTGCCAAACGGCAGCGGTATTTTTATGTAGAATTTTATCTGATTGGAAAGTAGGAAAGCGGTTGAAAGTTCAACGGCTTTGCCGTACAATAGCAGCATACTGAAGCAGGAGGCCACGGGATGTACGCAGGGATCTGGGAGATCGATCTCCACGGGAAAAACGAATATCAGGCACGGGTGACGCTGGACGCCGCCCTGCGCCGGGTGCGGCCCGGCACCTATCGCATCCGGGTCATCCACGGACACCACGGCGGCACGGCCCTGCGGGAGCTGGTGCGCCGGGAATACGGCAGACACCCGCAGGTGCTGCGTCTGGAGGCGGCAGGCCCCGGCGTGACGGAGCTGGTGCTGCGGGAGTTTTAAGGAAGGGGGTCACATATGGACAATATGACGCTGAAGCTGGGGCAGGTCCAGCTGATGGTGGGCCGGGACAAGGCGGAGAACCTCCGCCGGGCCTGTGCGCTCATCCGCCGGGCGGCGGAGCAGGGGGCGCAGCTGGTGATGCTGCCGGAGATGTTCTGCTGCCCCTATGAAAATGAGATGTTCCGCCCCAACAGCGAGGAGCAGGGCGGCCCGGCTCAGCAGGCCCTGTCGGCGCTGAGCCGGGAGCTGGGCATCTGGATCGTAGGCGGCACCATCCCGGAGCGGGAGGGGAAGAAGCTCTATAACACCTGCTACGTCTACGACGATCAGGGGCGGCAGGTGGCCCGGCACCGGAAGATACACCTCTTCGACGTCAACGTGGAGGGGGGACAGTACTTCATGGAGTCCGACACCTTCGCCCCCGGAAACGACATCACCCTGCTGGATACCCCGTGGGGCAGGCTGGGGCTGTGCGTGTGCTTCGACCTGCGGTTCGAGGAGCTTTGCCGGGTGATGACCCTGCGGGGCGCCCGGATGATCCTGGCCCCGGCGGCCTTCAACATGACCACCGGCCCCGCCCACTGGGAGCTGCTGCTGCGGCAGCGGGCGGTGGATAACCAGCTGTTCACCGTGGGTACCGCCCCGGCCCGTGATGAGAGCGGCAGCTATGTGGCGTGGGGCCACTCCATGGTCTGCGAACCGTGGGGCGGTATCGTTCACCAGTGCGGCACGGGGGAGGAGGTCGCCGTGACGGAGCTGGAGCTCTCCCGCATCGACGCCATCCGCCGTCAGCTGCCCATTCTGTCGGCCCGGAGAACGGATCTGTACGAGGTACGGTAAGAGAATAGACTTCCCTGAAAGGAGCGAGAATATGAAACGATATGAGGATATGACCGCCGACCAGCGGCGGGAGGAATACGCCGCCGTGCGAAAGGCCTATGAGGCACAGAAGGCACTGGGCCTGAAGCTGAACATGGCCCGTGGTAAGCCCGGCACGGAGCAGCTGGACATGGTGACACGGGAGATGGCGCAGCTGACCCGACCGGAGGACTATCTGGCGGGTGGGCTGGATACCCGGAACTATGGCGAGCTGGCGGGCATCCCGGAGGCACGGGCGCTGTTTGCCGAGATACTGGGCTGCCGGGCGGAGCAGGTGTTCGTCGGCGGCAACGCCAGCCTGCAGCTGATGTACGACGCCATCTCCAAGGCGTATACCCATGGGATGCTCCACAGCGAGAAGCCGTGGGGCAAGCTGGAGACGGTGAAGTGGCTCTGCCCGGCACCGGGCTATGACCGCCACTTCCGCATCTGCCAGTCCTTCGGCATGGAGCTGATCACCGTACCCATGACGGAGGAGGGGCCGGACATGGACATGGTGGAGCGGCTGGTACGGGATCCGGCGGTGAAGGGAATGTGGAACGTTCCCAAGTACTCCAACCCCCAGGGGATTATTTACTCGGCAGAGACGGTGCAGCGTCTGGCGGCCATGAGGCCCGCCGCTCCGGACTTCATGCTGATGTGGGACAATGCCTACTGTATCCATGAGCTGGAGGGGGAGTTCGTCCCCTTCCCGGATATTCTGAGCCTGTGCCGGCAGGCCGGAAACGGCGACATGGTCTATGAGTTCGCATCCACCAGCAAGATCACCTTCCCCGGTGCGGGGGTGGCGGTGATGGCGTGCAGCGAGGCCAATATGGCCCATATGCTGTCCCTCATCGGCGTGCAGACCATCGGCTATGACAAGATCAACCAGCTGCGACATGTGCGCTATCTGAAGGACCGCAGTCATACGCTGGCGCTGATGCAGCGCCACGCCGCCGTGCTGGCCCCCAAGTTCCGGGCGGTGCTGACGGCACTGGAGCAGCTGGTTCCGCTGGACATCGCCCAATGGACGAGGCCCACCGGCGGCTACTTCATCTCGCTGGACGCCATGCCCGGCACCGCACGGCGGGCGCTGGAGCTGTGCCGGGAGGCGGGAGTCACTATGACCGGCGCCGGGGCTACCTACCCCTACGGCGTGGACCCGGCGGACAGCAATATCCGCATCGCCCCGTCCCTGCCGCCGGTGGCGGAGCTGGAGCAGGCGGCGCAGGTGCTGTGTACCTGCCTGCGTCTGGCGGCGCTGGAGAAGCTGGGCGTGTGATGCGTTGGGCTGCGTAAGAAGGAAGGCTGTGTGCCGCAGATCTGCGGCACACAGCTTTTTTGTAGATTTTTCCTATAAAGGACTCTGTGGACGGTTGATTTTTCTGCAAAAATGCGGTAAGATAAGATATCTTATTCCCACCGGCGGTATTCACTCCACTTCTCACTATGGTGCCGCACGGCTTAAAAAAGGAGGAACAAGGTCCGCTGTGACTGGCGGTGCGGCAGTGTGGAGACCTGTCGCAAGGCGTGCCGGCTGAGCCGGGCGTGAGGCCGCTCCATGCGGAGGCAGGGCGGTCACAGTCAGATGCATATGGCAGAGGTCGTACTGAAAAACCTCAAGAAGGTCTATCCCAACACCGAGAAGAAAAAGAAAAAGGGCGAGCCGGAGAAGAAAAACGATCTTCAGATCACCGACGAGGGCGTGGTGGCGGTGCAGGACTTCAACCTGCACATTGCCGACAAGGAGTTCATCGTGCTGGTGGGTCCCTCCGGCTGCGGTAAGTCCACCACCCTGCGGATGATCGCCGGACTGGAGGATATCTCCGGCGGCGAGCTGTACATCGACGGCAAGCTGATGAATGACGTGGAGCCCAAGGACCGGGACATCGCCATGGTGTTCCAGAGCTACGCCCTGTATCCCCATATGACGGTATACGGGAACATGGCCTTCTCCCTGAAGCTGAAGAAGGTACCCAAGGATGAGATCGACCGGCGGGTACGTCAGGCGGCGGAGATTTTGGACATCACCCAGTATCTGGACCGTAAGCCCAAGGCTTTGTCCGGCGGTCAGCGCCAGCGTGTGGCCATCGGCCGTGCCATCGTCCGTGACCCCGCCGTGTTCCTGATGGATGAGCCTCTGTCCAATCTGGATGCCAAGCTCCGCAATCAGATGCGGGCCGAACTCATCAAGCTGCGGGAGCGTATCGACACCACGTTTATCTACGTCACCCACGATCAGACCGAGGCCATGACCCTGGGCGACCGCATCGTCATTATGAAGGACGGCTTCATCCAGCAGATCGGCACGCCGCAGGAGGTGTTCGACCACCCGGCCAACCTGTTCGTGGCGGGCTTCATCGGCACGCCCCAGATGAACCTCTTTGACGCACATCTGGCCCGTAAGGACGGCAAGTACACCGTCACCGTGGGCAGCATCACCGTGGAGCTGTCGGAGGAGAAGCAGCAGCGTCTGGCCGCCAAAGATGTGGCGGAGCAGGACGTGGTGCTGGGCGTGCGTCCGGATCACATCATGCTGTGCGCCGACGGCGTGAAGGGCAAGGTGGATGTGTCCGAGATGATGGGCTCGTCGGTCCACCTCCATGTTACGGCGGAGGGCAAGGACATCATCGTCATCGTCCCCACCAACGGCGCAGCGGCCCATTTCCCCGCCGGCAGCGAGGTCAATATGATCTTCGGCGGCAATGTGGCCCATGTGTTCAGCAAGGAGACGGAGAAGAATCTGGAGTGGTAACGCCGCTTTGTCTATGACGGGAGGGGGCCGCAGCGTGGCTGCGCCCCCTCTTTTTCACAGGGAGCGTGTATTTTGTGTTGACAAATGGCTCCGGGGATGGTAGAATCATATCTGCGTTTGGCAGAGGTTTGCTTTTACATACGGAGAGATGGCTGAGTGGTCGAAAGCACCGGTCTTGAAAACCGGCGACGTGAAAGCATCCGTGGGTTCG
>OHXX01000436.1_pt1 | contig 10093 bp, 7 predicted proteins | sample 1580101 | NCBI WGS metagenome assembly OHXX01 (sample SAMEA3882525, study PRJEB24775) | human gut metagenome | biome: human-associated habitat; feature: intestine environment; material: feces | place: Netherlands | collected 2009/2010 | reverse complement strand
TCCGCGTGAGGCACACGCCACCACCTCGACTGCGTCATACTTTTTCAGATTGTTCAGGTAAACATTGCTGATGTCGCCAATGCCAATTACACCAACGCGTAATTTCTTCATCTTATGTTCCTCCCTTTGCTCTTTGACCATATTATAAAAGGAATGCGGGTGGTTGTCTTACAATATCTTGCGATTTCTTACAGGCAGGAGACAGGAGTTTCGGTTGCAGTTTATCGCTGCGCAGGAGGCCACCGGCCGCCCGACAACACGGGAAATCATCGTCCGCTCCTCACTTCTGCCTCCTCATTCCTCACTTTTTACGACTTGCATGTGCGGATATGCAATATCAATGCCTTCCGCGTCATAGGTGAGCTTAATGCCCTCGAGCACGGCGCACTTGAGCGCGAATGCAGTGGCGTTATCCTTCGCCCACAGCGATGCACGCAGGACAACCGCGGAATCCGCCAGCTCAAGCACAACGACCGGCACATCGGGCACGCCGTCCTTTTTCTGCTGCTCGGTGCGAATATCGAGGAAGGCCGGCTGCTTCCGCACCTCGCGGGCGAGCAGCTCTTTGGCTTTTTTGAGGTCGCTTTCGTAGGTAATCCCCACTGTCAGGAACACGCAGACCTTGCTGTCCGCATAGTCGGCGTTCTCGATGATGGCACTGTTCATCTTGCTGTTTGGGATGATAACGCGCTTGTTTTCGAACGTGCGGACCGCAGTATGGTGCAGCGTGATCTCCTCAACGCAGCCGGTGATGTCATTATCGACATAGCGCACGACATCGCCCATCTTAAACGGCTTGAATGCGAGGATCATCACGCCGCTGACCACGCTGCCGAGGGCTTCCTGTGCTGCAAGACCGGCAACCACCGCGATCACACCGCCGGTCGCCAGCAGAGTACGCACCGCACTCGACAGCACCGGAATCGCGCCTACGATGACCATGCCGCCCGCAAAGTACACCGCAGCAACCGCTATGTAGCGCACAAATCCTAAGACGGTCGCAATACTGCTGTTCGTTTTCCGGTGACGGTCAACCAACTTTTTCATCAGCCGATTGACCAGTCCGGCCGCCGCCAGCGTCAGGAGCAGCACCGCCACGGCCAGTATTCCCGTGGAAATCAGCTTTCCCAGCGGCGATTCCATAAATTCTGTAAACCATTCAAACATCAGGGTTCCCTCTCTTTCCGGAGATAGGTTTATTATAGCGTATCTGCGGGTACGATACAATAGGAAAAGCCTCGGAGCACACATCTCCGAGGCTTTTCACACGTTCATAAATGATATCCTATCGTTTGCCTGATGCTATCACCGCATAACCTCCACGAATGCAGGTTGCCCGACAGGATGCTTACCCTTCCGGATAAAACTCCGCCGACGGTTCGGTCAGATGCTCATACACACGCACGAACGAGCTTTCCATATACGCCGAAAGAAAACCGTTCAGCACAGCGGTCAGGCATAGCGCCGCCACCAGAGCCGCCGCGAATACCGCAATCGCCATGCCGGTGCTCATCGCAGTCAGGCCGACCGTACCGAGCAGGATACATCCCCACAGAACAACGGCGATCAGTACATACCAGCCGATAAAGCTGAGGTCGAATACAAACAGCTTCATCAGATTTCCGCGGAACGCCCATGAAGCCTCGCGCGTAGCTGCCCATGCACTGCGGTTCTCATCCTGCGCGAGCAGGAGCCAGCCTGCGTTATAAGTCTGCAGCTTAACGCGAATCGGAATCATCACCAGCAGGTACACAACCTGCAGCGCTCCCGCAATCACCTGATACTGTGCCATATCCGAGACAGCCATAGCAGCCGCAAACACGATTGTCGAATAGATGACGGTCGGCACGATTGACCAGATAATGCCGCGCAGCCACAGCGTAAACACCATACGGATGCCCGCCCAGACGCTTTTCAGCGAGGTGAACGGGTACATGAGCGTACCCACCGTTACATCCTCGCCGTGTGCGAGGCCGATGTAAAAGTGCATAAGGCCGAACTGCAGCGGGCCCGTGATCGCCAGCATAAGCGCAATGCACAACCATACCGTATTCAGTCCACGCGAGAGTGCCGCCATCAACTGGTAATCATTCGCAGAAACACCGCCTGCGATGAGCGCGAACGCTCTGCCGAACACGGAAACGTACAGGATCACCATCAGCAGCACATACGGCACGAGGTACATCAGCTGGATGCCGATACACCGGCCAAGGTTTTCCATTACACGCGCCTTCTGCTCCCGCTTAAGCTGTCTGCGGGTCTCAGCTGTAAAATTGTTCATAAAATTCTCCGTTTTCTTTATTATTCACCGACGTAAACGACCTCATCCCGCTTGGAATAGGTGGAGCTGTTGGCCAGCACCTCGGTCGTCTTGCCATTTTCAGTAATCTGCTTGTAGGTCTTGGTCGAGTAGCCCGTGATGCCCGAGGTCTCCACACGGCTCTCGCCTGCCTCCATCGAGCTGTCCGTCTTTGTAACGGTCTCCGGCTTATAGGTCTCGAGCACCTCTGTGCGGGTCGTGACCGTCTTGTCGCTCGTTTTGGTGCCGACAATGGTCATGATCATCTGACCGTCGGTCTGCTCGGCAAGAATCTTGACCGGATACGCCGTATTGTTGACGAACCGGAAATCCAGATTGCCGTAATCCACGGTTGCGTCCTCGCCAAGCGGTGTGTAGGACACGGTAAACGAATGATTATGCCGTTCGGTCACCTTCAAATCGGCACGCAGCACAGCCATGTACAGCGTCGAGGACGGCTGGCAGACACCGCCGCCGAACTCGTCAATAATCTTGCCGCCCGAGTAGGCGTGCGCCTCCTGATAACCGCGTGCGGCTGTGCGCTCGCCAACCGTGCCATTATAGGAAAACTCGTCGCCCGGATTGAGGATAGTGCCGTTGATGGCCTTAGCCGCCAGACGGATGTTGTTCGTACGCGGTGCGTTGCCCTCGTCGAGATTGGTCGCCGTGCGCGCGAGCGTATCGTGGAACAGCTTCGCCTTGAGCGTCTCTGCCGTGATGGACGGCTGGGTGATCGTCACCGGAATGGTGTAGGTCTCCTGCGAGCCGTCGCCAATGATCTCCTTGGCCTTATCGGTGTCGAACGACACGCCTGCCTTGCCGGCGATGATGGTCTTGCCGTCCTCCTTGCTGACGGTAGCGTTGACCGGGTCACCGATAATGTCGGCTGCAATCTTGTCAACGTCAATCGCCGGAGCGGCTGTCACATCGGTCGAGACCTCATACGGCTCAAAGTCCATCAGGCGGATCTGATCAGTCAGCGCCTGCTCTACCGCATCCGTGTCAAACTTGACGCCCGGCTTGCCGGAATGCACGATCAGATTGCTGTCCTTCAGCTCCCAGGTCGGATTGACCGGTTCGGTCAGCGCCGTGTCCGCGATTTCGTTAAGCGTGCCGCGCAGGCTTTCCTCATCTACAGTTGCCGCAATCTGCGCCTCTCTGTGACCGCGCATTGCGCCGATGATATCGCGCACGCGCTCGAGCGGATTGCCGGTGCGGCCTATTTCATAGGCGTTCTCGGCAGACTGGATGCCGTCCACGTTTTTCAGCACCTTATCGACCGGAATATCATAGTTGGAGCCGTAAATCGTCACCGTGACATTCTTGCCCTCGTACAGCGGCGCACTCTGGTCCTCGATGGTGTTTGCCGCATCATCGCGGTTCATGCCGCCGACTGTAATCGGTCCGACGGTCACACCCGGAAAAACATTCGGGTAGCAGTACACATAGCCGAATGCACCGGCTGCCGCCGCAATGACAACTCCGACAGCAATCTTTACACCGATAGGAACACGGCGTTTCTTCTTCGGCTGCTTCGCTTCCGTCCGGACGGCCTGCGCCGGTTTTTCCGGCTTTGGGGCCTGTTTTTTGATCAAATGCGCTCCCTTCTTCGGTTTATTTGCGCTTTTATCTGCCATGAGTATACCTCTTAACTAATCTATGTCTATGCTCGGAATTGTTTACTGATGTAACGAAAACGTCAAATGCATCGTCTTTCCCCTTTATGCTGTATTTCATTTGTCTGATGTTTCCACGCCGAAGCGCGCATTGAAATAGAATTTGCTGTGCAAATTCCAACAAAGAGGGAGCATGTATCGCTCTTTTTTGACCTCCGGAGGGAGAAAGTTTCCGCACCGGAACTTTCGGACGACTTTGGAACGGCCTATGGTCTGTTCCTGCTTGTCGACGAAACCACGGTTTTGCGACAGCCATTCGACAGGTACACCTTTATATTATAGCGCCCTGCATTCATGATAGCAACCACAAATTCGGATAAATTCGGTATATGCCGTCATAATCTGTCGCTTTAACTTGCTATCAGATGTATTTTCTGATATAGTATTATTAGTATGCTAAAATTTTTTGTGAAAAAGAGGAGTAAATGTAAGTGAAACAATTAGGACTGTTAATTCGACTGATTATCGGCATCATCGCCGGTATCCTCATCGGTATGTGCGGACAGTGGTTCGGCATCGCGGACACTGCGTTCTTCGTTACCATCATCCGCCTGCTGGCAACCTTTACCTCGCTGTTCTCGACCTTCCTGTCGTTCATGATCCCGCTGATCATCCTGTCGTTCATCACGGTCGGCATGGCAGAGCTTGGCAAGAAGGCCAACCGTCTGTTCGGTCTGACCCTGCTGCTGGCCTACGGCACAACCGTTATCTCCGGTCTGCTGACCTTCTTCATCGGCAAGGCCGTTCTGCCGGGACTTATTCAGCCCATCACTGGCGATGTACTCGAGAGCAACGCCTTTGAGCCGCTGTTCACCATCACCGTTGACCCGATATTCGGCGTTATGACGGCGCTCGTGTTCGCATTCGTGCTCGGCATCGGCATGGCAAACCTCAAGGGTGATTCCCTGCTGAACGTTTTCCGCGATCTGCAGAAGATCGTTACCGGCGTACTCAGCCGCATTATCATTCCGCTGATCCCGATCCACATCGCAGGTCTGTTCGCCAACATCGCAGCCGAGGGCCGTCTGGCGGCTACCGTCAAGATGTTCGCTTCCCTGTATGCTATCATTATTGTGCTGCAGCTGCTGTACATCTTGTCTCAGTTTGGTCTGGCAAGCATTGTCTGCCGCAAGAACCACTTCAAAAGCATGAAGAACGCCGCTCCGGCGTACTTTACCGCACTCGGCACCCAGTCGTCTGCATCGACTATTCCGATTGCACTGAACTGTGCATATAATAACAACATCAACAGCGACGTTGCCGACTTTGTCGTTCCGCTGTGCGCTACCATCAACCTCAACGGTGATACCATCTGCCTCGTACTCGGCTCGATGGGTATCATGCTTGCAAGCGGCATGAACCCGACCTTTGCTATGTTTGCTCCGTTTGTATTCATGCTGGGCGTTACCATGGTTGCAGCTCCGGGTGTACCGGGCGGCGGCGTTATGTCGGCACTCGGCCTGATCACCTCGATGCTCGGCTTCACCGACCCGATGCAGCAGCTTATCATTGCCCTGCACTTCTCGCAGGACAGCTTCGGCACTGCTACCAACGTCACCGGCGACCAGGCGATTGCCCTCATCGTGGACAAGGTAGACCGTTCTGCTTCCGAAAAATAACCGAGAAGCTGTTTTCATAACTATCCCTCGGCCATAAAAACAACTTCTACTCTCCTGAAAGGCGGCGATTCCGGTAAATGGATATTCTGCTCGATATTGTGCATTCAGTTGACTACGGCGTTCTCGCGTACATCTCGGAGCACTGGCGCGGTGGTCTGTCCGACACGGTCTGGAAGGTGTTCTCCCTGCTGGGCAGCTATGGTGCTGTCTGGATTACGCTTGCCGTACTGCTGCTGTTCTTCCGGCGAACACGCCGCGCCGGTGCGGCGATGCTGATCGCGCTCGGTGTCGGCTTTCTGCTTGGCAACGTGTTCCTCAAGAACCTTGTCATGCGGCCGCGTCCGTTTGTCACCCACACCGACCTGACAGCGCTGCTCGTTCCGGAGGACCCGTGGTCGTTTCCGTCCGGGCACACGCTCAGCTCGTTTGCGGCAGCTTCGGCGCTGTACTTCTTCCACCATAAGACCGGTTTTCTGGCCTTTCTGCTGGCGGCAGCCATTGCGTTTTCACGGCTGTATGCCAGCGTCCATTACCCGACCGACGTACTGACCGGTGCGGTCATCGGCGTGCTGTGCGGCATCATCGCTGCATGGCTGACCGACCGCGTTACCGACCAGTGCCACACACTCCGGCTGAGAAAGGGCAAAAAATGAATCAATACAAACGCCTTCTCGGCAATACCTTTATCTTTGCGATAGGCACGTTCAGTTCCAAGATTCTCGTCATCCTCATGCTGCGTTTCTACACCGGCATGATGACGCAGGATGAAATGGGTGTCGCCGACCTGATCATCAAGACCACCAGTATTCTGTATCCAGTGGTGTCGCTGTCCATCGGTCAGGCGGTCATCCGCTACGGACTTGAGCGCAAGTATTACAAGCGCAGTGTGTTTACCATTGCGCTCGTGACAGTGCTGTGCGGCTTTATTATCGCACTGCCGTTCCACCCGCTGCTGAGCCTCATCCACTATAATACCTCAGCGGGCGTTACCGGCTCACTGCTTGAGTATCAGTGGATCATCTACCTGTATGTTCTGACCTCGTGCACGCAGAACGTGTGCAGCCAGTTCATCCGTGCGCTTGGTCACGTCCGCCTGTACGCGATCGACGGCATTTTCCGTACGTTCGTCACCATCATGCTGAACATCCTCTACCTGAAGGTGTTCCGTTGGAACATCCTCGGCTATGTGTTCTCCATCATCTGCTCGGACGCACTTTCCACTGTTTGCCTGTTCATTATTGCCGGTTTGTGGAAGTACGTCAAGCTCAAGCGTCTGGACACACACCTGTGGCGCGGAATGCTGGCGTACTCGCTGCCGCTCGTGCCGGATGCGATTCTCGTGTATATTATCGGCTTCTCGGATCAGGTGTTCCTCGCTTCCATGCAGGATACCGCAGTCAGCGCCATCTACTCGATTGCCTACCGTGTGCCGACACTGATCGCGCTTGTCGCGTCCATCTTTGTTGATGCATGGCAAATATCCATGGTCAACAACAACACCAAGGAGGAGCAGATCACGTTCTTCTCGAACGTCGGCAACACATACTCGTCCATCGTGTTCATCATCGCGTCCGGCGGCGTAATGTGCGCCAAGCTGGCTATGACAGTTCTCGCCGTGCCCAGCTACTATATCGGCTGGACGTTCATCCCGATTCTGGCGGTCGGCGCGGGCTTCAACTGCCTGTCCAGCTTCCAGAAAAGCGTGTACCTGCTGGAAAAGAAGACGGTCGCGTCCTTCCTGTCCACGGCGTTCTCCGCGGTTATTAACATTGGTCTGAACGCCCTGCTCATCCCGCGGATGGGCGGCACGGGTGCGGCGCTGGCAACGCTCATCAGCTATGTGGCTCTGTTCCTGTACCGTGCGATCGACAGCCGTCGGTTCATGCCGGTCCGCTGGAAGGTGCCGCGCCTGACGCTGACCGTGATTTTGCTTGCCGTGCAGTCCGTACTCATGCTGCTCGAGCCGCCGCTGTGGCTCGTCTGGCAGATTGCACTGTTCGGCGCGGTTGCGGCACTCAACAGCCGCGAGATGCTGCTCAGTGTCAAAAAGCTGCTGCATCGAGCATAAGTTTATATGCAAAGGGAATGCCTGCGGGGTGTTCCCTTTTTTGCGCTCCGAAAAGGAGAATGGCAGTCGGGTTATTCTTGCGTTTGTTTCGCAACCTATTCGCAGTTCACAGACAGCGTACTGCTACACATGCGGTTTACTCTTCGCAGGCGCGGCACAAGGTAAATTGCCCGAAGGGCAAAAGAAACCGCTCTTCACTCTGAGGATAATTCTCCATTACTCAACCGAATGGAACGAAAAAAAGACAGACGAAAAATCGTCTGTCTTTTTGCGTTAGATGGAAAAATTAAGCGTTCCGTTATTGACAAGATCCTCGAGCGTGACCGAATCAACATAATTATTGATTGCGTCATACAATCCGCGCCAAAAGCTGAGCGTAATGCATTCATCTACACGAGGACAATCCACCGGCTCGTGCTCCAAACACGCCACCGGCGCAAGAGAGCCTTCGGTAATACGCAGAATATCGCCCACGGTATACTCCGAAGGATGCCGCGCCAGCTGATAGCCGCCCTGTGCGCCTCGCGTCGAGATAACAAAGCCCGCACGCGAAAGCTGCACCACGATCTGCTCCAGATACTTGGCCGAGATCTGCTGTCGCTTGGAGATATCGCGCAGCGGAATGTAGCCGCCTGCGTCATGCTGCGCCAGGTCGATCATCAGACGAAGCGCATATCTTCCTTTGGTTGAAATCTTCATAGTTGCAAATTCCCCTTTTTACTAATATACCACAGGTTTACTATGAATTCAAGTCCAAACCGCTTTTTGTTTACAATTTTTTCAGAATTGCCTCAATATGCTCATTGGCCTGCTCCACTTCCCAGTGCAGCTCGGTCGCAGAGATACGCTCCGCGCCATGGCCGAGAATAATCATCTGCTCCATGCCGTCCGATGTAGCCACACGAACACGGTGCTTGCGCGACAGGTCGTAGGACGCCTGCTCAATGTACATATCCGCGGTTTCGGCCTCCTTGGTGTAGACGATATGGATACCGCCGCGCTGCTCGATCGAGCCGGTGCCGCCTTTGACCTTATAGGCATCGAACACGAGAATAAGATGACACCTGCGCACGCCCTGATAATTGCTCAGCACGTTGACAAGCGCTTCGCGGGCGGCATTGACATCACGGGCGGCAATGTCGCGCAGCTCGTCCCACGAGAAGATGATGTTGTAGCCGTCCACGAGCAGATAATCGTCCTCACGGATGCGGGTGACGTACAGCTGCTCGAGCGTCGCGGCCTTTTTACGGCTCTGCTGGAAGGCTTCAAAGCCGCGGTTTTTGACTGGACCGTAGGTGCGCTCGAACAGGGCGCGCAGCTCGGCATCTCCGCCGAAGCCGTCTCCGCCGCCTGTGCCGGAGGAACGCACCGGACGGACTTGTTCCGGCTCTTCTTCCTTAGGTTTCAGCACGTTTGAGGTGTCCGCATGCGCGTGCTCCGGCACTTCATCCCACTTGACAACATAGCCTGCACCGTGCGAGCAGAACACGGAATCCGGCGTATTTTCCACATCGGCGGTCGGGTCGTAGGCGGCTGCCGAGATGACTTCCTCCGCATTGTGGCAGGGCGCATAGCCGTCCGGTGTGCACGACAGCCGACCGCGTCCCTTGGTGTACGCCGCAACCTCGGTCCAGTAGTTGCGCATGGTGGAAACCGGCGCTGTTCCGGTCAGAATCGAGCCGTGAGCACCCTGCTCGGGCGGCTCGAACGTGCCGTTCATTCGCTGAATGTCGGTCATGGCGCGTCCGACGCACTCGTCCGGCAGCTCCAGCCGGACGTGCAGGCGCTCTGCACGCTGCTGCAGGGCTGTGAGCTGCTGCTGCGCGATCTGCTCAAGCGCCGCTGTACCAAGCGGCTGAAAACGCGCTACGCAATCGATGCGCCCGAGAAACTCCGGCGAAAAATGCTCCCGCAGGCTGCGCAGAGCTCCGTCCTCTGCCTGTGCGCCGAAGCCGAGCCCTCCGCCGCCGCGCACGCCGAGGTTCGAGGTCATCACGAGCATCGTGTTGCGGAAATCGATGCGAATCCGTCAGGAAGCCGTCCTCCATGACCTGCAGCAGCAGACCGCAGACGTCCGGATGCGCTTTTTCCAGCTCGTCGAACAGCACAAGACTGTAGGGCCTGCGGCGCACGCGCTCGGACAGCTCGCCGCCCTCGTCGTGGCCAATGTAGCCCGGCGGCGCGCCGATGAGGCGCGAGACCGTGAATTTTTCCATATATTCCGACATATCCACGCGGATCATGGCGTCCTCGCTGCCGTAAACGGCCTCAGCCAGCGCCTTGCACAGCTCCGTTTTGCCGACGCCCGTCGGCCCGAGGAACAGCATGGCCGCCGCGGGGCGCTTCTGCTCGGCAAGGCCGCTGCGCCCGCGCCGCACGGCCTCTGCCGCGGCATGGACGGCGGCCTCCTGCCCGATGACGCGGGCGGAGA
>OHXX01000435.1_pt1 | contig 10093 bp, 9 predicted proteins | sample 1580101 | NCBI WGS metagenome assembly OHXX01 (sample SAMEA3882525, study PRJEB24775) | human gut metagenome | biome: human-associated habitat; feature: intestine environment; material: feces | place: Netherlands | collected 2009/2010 | reverse complement strand
CTATCACTTATTTAAGTGATATTGGTTGTCTGGAGATTCAGGGGGCCAGTCTAACCACTCCGTCATGTCTCTCAGAGAATCATGTCAGAGCTGTAGATATATCCTGAACTTGTCTACAAATAATTTCTTATTTTTTGCGCATAACATTCAGCAATAACTCCCCTTCTGGCCATTGAATTAAAATGTGTACTTCTCTGTGACGTTGTCCAGCTTAATTCTGTCCTCCATGATGACCCCAGATACCCGACAGATAAATCATCGGCATCTTCTTCTGGCTCATTAGTTAATTCATGTCGGTTACTATCCTGAAAGCTGAGAAAATGTATTTCATCATCAGTCCGTTGTCTGTAATGTCCATATATAAAATCATATTCTTTTTGATAAGATTCCTTCCAGTACCAGGTTGTATCACCACACAACCATGGAACTCTTTCTGACGAATTACCAACACACTGAGATGAGTATTCAGATAACTCAGACCTGAAAGAAGTTACCATCTGATAAAACAAGTCAGGATGCTTTTCATAATCTGGTGACATAAGATCAAACTCCCCCTGCATCCAGCAGACAGATAGCAGTTTATTCTTTCTGTTATATTCCAGAGCTACCTTAACCCGGGCTACTAAGTCCTCATAGAGTGCTGTTCCGGTGCCCCACCGCATTGCATCAGCTGTTGCCCCTGTATCAGGTACATACATACCTTCAGCTCCAACAGTAAAGGCGGCACCTCCTCTGCAACAAGGAACCAGTAATATCCCTGCTTGCTCAGGTATGTATGGCAGTAACTTTTTAGCTATATGCAATCCCTGTCCGACACAACCATATTCCCCTTTATGCAAATCAGCAGCCGGATGGTGATATCCACTCATATCCTGAACATCATGCAGGCAGTGATCTGCCGGAATAATCTCATTGAATTTACACTCTTTTCCTCCTGGTGTGATTGTTTTTCGACGAGCCAGTTGTTTTACACGGGACTCGGGTTTGTCGAGTGTATCTGGCAGGGGAATACCTTCACCGTAGGCCATACCATTAGACTGTCCTGCGAGGGCTATCACATACCAGAAACCTATTTTTTCATTAAAATCATGATGATACATCATTCCCCCTTTACATAATAGATTTAATTAAATATTTTCATTATTAAAAGAAAGTGTTAAATTAAAAACTCATTTGCTCTAATCCATATAAATCAATATATGTCCGACAACAAAAAAACCGTGTTACCCGGGCTAACAACGACCAGAAAGCCCATTGTTACAAAAAAACTTTCAGAAATCGTTGCCGAAGAGCTTGAAAGAATGATCCGCCAGGAGGAGATAAGGGAAGGTGAATACCTGCCTTCTGAACGTGAACTTATGGCATTCTTTGGCGTTGGAAGACCATCTGTCAGAGAGGCTTTATCATCTCTCAGACATAAAGGGCTAATCCGGTATAACAAGGGAGAAAAAGCCAGTGTCTGCCGTCCATCACCAGAAACCATCATTAATGGGTTATCAGGCATTGTTAAAGATTTTTTATCTACAGCTGATGGCATCAAGGATTTTGAAAGACTACGCATCTTTTTTGAAACCAACCTTGTAAGATATGCAGCAAAAAATGCAACGCCTGAGGATATTCACAGGCTTGAGAAGGTGCTCAGTATCCATCATAACTCACTGAGAACCCCCGAAGTGTATGCTCAATATGATATTGAATTTCATAGTATACTTGCTGATATACCTGACAATAAAGTATTAAAAACAATACACTCAGCATTTTCTGAATGGCTGATAATGGCCAAACCTCTGGAAAAGAATAAAATGACATATGAAAATAACAAAAAAACCCATCAGCAGCATATTGAAATACTTACGGCCATAAAAGAGCATGATTGTGATAAAGCTGAACAGCTAATGTATAATCACCTTTATAAACGAATTGAAGCATCATAGTTACTCGACGCTTCACCAGGTAGTCACCATAAATATTATTTAAATCCATGAGAATACATCCAGTCCATAAACAGTTTTATCCATCCTCCAACAGAAAGATCTGTGGCCCACTGAATACTAAAACCATGCCCTCCTTTCTCATAGAGATGCATTTCAGCAGAAACGCCTTTCTCTATTAGGCCACGGTACATGAGCAGACTGTTTTCAATTGACACAAGATCATCATCACAACAATGGAGTAAAAACACAGGAGGAAAACATGATGTGACATTAAGATCCGCACTATATTGTATTATATTTTCTGAGGTACTATTGTCCCCCAGTAATTGCTTCCTGGAGCCTGGATGTGTCACATCATCTTTCATTGATATTACAGGATAAATTAACCCGACAAAATCGGGAATAGCGAAAATCTCTTGTTCTTTACTGTCAGAAGAACGTTTGAAATCACAAATCTGATTCACAAACGTTGAGGCGATATGCCCCCCAGCAGAAAATCCTAATACACCAATACGATGACGCTGTAGATGCCATTTATCAGCATTCTTACGAATATAAAGCATTGCAGATATTGCATCAATAAAAGTTTTGTTTATATTTTCTCCCTCAACTGGCGATGGTAATCTGTAACTAAGAACAAATAATGTATAGCCCTGAGATAAAAACTCTGGAGCAAGAGCTGTACCTTCCTTATCTAACATAACAGCCTGGTAGCCCCCCCCGGGAATAATCAATATTCCTGTTCCATTTGGTTTATCTGGTAAAAAAATAATTAACTGAGGAGCATAAATATCTGTCAATACACGATCAAGTTCAAATTCCCCGTTATGTTCAGGATCCTGATAAATACGGCCTGAAAGAGATTTACTCTCAGATATTGTCTCACTTGACAAGTCAACAATAGTTGATTTATTAAACAAGCTTAACATCATTTCATTTAAAGATCTATCTTTATTCATTATAAACCCCATTAAAATAACTCAGGTGACTGAACAACTAATACAGTCACCTGCATTACAGTTATTTAACAATCTTTATTTGTTTGTCATTTTTTTTCAGATAAATAACATCTGAAACAGCTTTACCATCTTTTTTCTCCCCCCCCAGAATGAGCATCCCCCCCTGCCAGGGCAGGCTTACACCATAAGCAAGTCCTTCCGGCAAAGAACCAACTTTTTTCCAGTCATTTTTTATTAGCTGATATATCTCTTTTGAATAGGCTTTATCCAGTCCTTTATGAGACCAGTATTCACCATGCTATACTTTTCTGCCGCCCCCGGGAAATATGCACCACCGGCCAGAAAGATATTTCCATCAATAACAGAGGCATATGCTCCTGACACCCCCTCGGGTGAAGCTACTGGTGGAAGTTCAGACCATTTAATTCGATCATGCGAAAGCTCCCCCGTCCAGGATCTAACAGAACGAAGCCCCGGTTTTCTCTCCCCTCCCAGTATATAAATTTGCTGTTCTGCAAAAATCACCGATGAACCAGCAGTTCCCGGAAATGGAGTCGTTCCCAGGTTCTTCCACTGGTTTTTTGACGGGTCATAAGAAATTATATGATTATTTAAAAAATAATCATCAGCAGGTTTACTAAAATAATCCCTGTTGACTTTCTCTGTCAGCGCGGAATTCCCTTTTGATAACTCGACATCTGAAAAGTATCCATTAAAAATATTCTCATTTACACCACCAGTAGATACCGCATGACCATTATGGATAAAAGAAACATGACCGGCAAGAGATACAGGGGGACGGGTCATCAATTTTTCCCATTTATCTTTAGCAATATCATAGGAATAGACATCTTTTTGTAAGGTTATGACTCCACTTTTATCTTTTCCAATTCCTCCAAATACATAGATCTTACCATCAATAATAGTAGCTGTTGCCTGCTCTCTGGGAACTGTCGGCCATTGCGCTATCTTAGTCCATTTTTTTTCACTCTGGTTTGTATCTATCATATACCAGTTATTTCCCAGACTTCCTAGTCCTATATATATTTTACCATTCTCGATCCCTCCTACACCATATTTAAATGGTTCAGGAATTTCCGGTAAAGCTCCGGCTACCGACGTTCCAATAAACAAGCAGAAGGGAAGATATATAAAGTTTTTCACTTTCATTGTAATCACCTTTTAAAAATTAATCAGAACACCGACACGGTAACTATTTTCATGTTTATTATCTTTCCCCTTATACACCCCTTGTTTATCCAAGTAATCATATTCTATATATGGGGTGAACACCGGTGACATTTTATATTGCAGAACAAATGCATTTTCAGTTGCTGTTTTTTTATGATTCCCATATTTGAAATTATTAACCTTCGTATATACCGTGGTCTGCCATGCAAACAACCATGAATCATTAATTTTGTATGTCACATAACCATCAAACTGATGCTGATCATTACGCGCCCTGTTGCCATCTAAATCCGTCTGTCGGAAAGCTTTCCAGTCATAGCGATAGCGTAAGGCCAGATTAAGATCTGGCGTTGCCTGATACGAAATTTTCAGATAAGGGTTATACTGACTTCCTGCTGACATCCATTGTGTCTGAATCCCTGGGATTAGAGCCCATTTGTCATCTATTTTATATGTTTTATTTATATCTATTTTATTATAATTGAGTGCAAACAATTCATTTTCATTGTTGTGAATTGTATTCCAGGTGTTTGACTCAAAACTTGCCCACCAACCATTATTCCACCCCTGACTAACCTGAATCAACGTTTCATAAGCGTGACTGGCGCTTCTGTATCCCCCACGTAGATTAAGAGTTAATGCCTGAGAGCACAAAGGTAAACCAAGAAGAATTACAGTTAATAGTGGATAATATTTTTTCATAAATGCCTCATCATTAAATATATTTATCACTTGTAATTTGATTTCTCAATGAAACTTATGTTCCGCAAGCCATTCCAGAAGCAGGCTTTGCCATTTTTCTATCGGATATCCATTTTTTCCGGATACACCAAATCCATGACCTCCCTTATCAAAAAAATGAGCTTCTGCATGATGTCCCTTATCCCGAATAGAGTTAAAATATCTCAGAGAATGAATAACTGGAACATCCTTATCATCTGTTGCATGCACAATAAAGACTGGTGGCATATACTCTGTAACACTATTTTCAAGACTGGCTGAATATTCACTTTCACCTGCATCCAGAAGACGTTTCCGGCATCCCTGATGAGCAATACTCCTGTCAAGAGATATAACTGGATATATCAGAGCCATCCAGTCAGGACGCACAGAAGTCTCTTCCTCATAATGGAGATGAGTAATATATCCAGCAAGATGACCACCTGCCGAAAACCCCATACATCCAACACTCTTAAATGTTCTCTCCGACATTCCGGCCCAGTAAGAAATAAAGTTCAGGGCATTCTTCGCATCTGCAAAGGAATAATAACCATTAACGGAGGGCATTCTGTAAGAAAGAATAAATGCCGTATATCCCTGACCTGCTATCCATCTGCCAACATCAAGTCCCTCTCTTTCATAAACAATCCTCCTGTATCCACCTCCAGGTATAATCAGCACACTATGTTGATTAGATACAACAGGCTCAACAACTGTAATAAGGGGCACAATACCTGTATATATTATGCCATCGCCAGTATTCTCAAATAGCGAACTGTCAGTTATGTAACGCTCATAATTATCAAGAGAATATATATTCTCCCTGTAATGAATCATTTTTTTATTCCCTGATAGCATCCGTTATTCTTCTGCAACATTCTTTTTTCTTGCTCCATAAAAAGGTTTTCCATCGACAGTATCATATTCAAGCGCAGCTTCTGGATGGATCCATCTCTGTACACGTGATGGCATATCAAAACCAATAAGGACAAGAACAACAAATGTTAAGATAAAAGCAAGAGAACACATTGCTGTACCAAGACTTGTATGAGACGCAACAACTGCACCAAGAATAGGCGCACATGCTCCACCAAGTGAACCTACATTATAAATAAACCCCAGTCCTGCCGCACGCTGCTCCACATTAAAATAACCACTGATTATTTTCGGCACCAGAGCACCAATCCCCTGACCAAAAACCTGCTGAGTAAAGATTAGAAGGCCAAGTAACCATACATAGTCCCGGTCCACAAGAAAAACGGGGATAATAACAAGCTGACCGATAAGAAGTGATATAACATATGCTTTTCGGGTTCCAAGCCAGTCCCCCATAAAACCACCTATACAACTTCCAGCTGCAGAGCCAAAACCTGCCAGCATAAATATGAGAGCAACAGTTTCTGGTGAATACTGCATATCAACCTTAAGCCATGTAGGAAGAAAAGCCTGCAGTGGCCATCCGTAGAGGAAACAGAACATAACCACAAGCATCAACATAATGCCTGTTGGCCATCTTTTCCCCATACCCTGATATATAAAACTGATAAAAACAGCCGCACAGCACAATGCCATAACTGTGATTAAAGCAGCGTTTGCAGTGACGCCTGAAAAACAAACATATAGACATGCAAATGCAATACAAGACAGAAGAATATTTATGTATTTATTCTTTTCTCTGTACAGAATATCCACCATTGTTCTGACGGGTTTATTCTCTTGTTGCCTTTTTTGCCAGTCATCAGACTCCGGAAGATTCTTGCGAAGATAAAAAGCAAATAATATTGGAAGCATGCCGACAAAGAAAAGAGAACGCCAGCCCCATAGTGGTACTACAATGCTATAAACCTGTGCAGCTAAACCTCCCCCAATAGAAAATCCAGAAATTAAAAAACCACTTGCCTTGTTTCTGAGATGAACAGGCCAGCTTTCGATAACATATGTTACACTTGAGCCATATTCACCTGCCATACCAAGCCCAATAACAATGCGAGCAATAAACATCACTGCATATCCAGGAGCCAGACCACAGGCAAGGGTTCCGAGAGAGAATAGCACTATACTTAAAACCATTGCCATCCTGCGCCCCATCTTGTCCGATAAAGCGCCAATAGCAAGCCCCCCAAACCATCGAGAAATAAAAGCAGCGGAAATAAGGCTTGCCGCTTCTATTGTCGTCAAGCCGAATTCATGCTGAACCTCTGTAAGAACCAGAGATATCAGAACGAAATCAAAACCATCAAGTAAATAACCTGTCCATGCCGCACCGAATATCTTCCACTGTCTGGGTGAAAGATGCTTATACCAAACCTGCTTTTTCTGAATACAGGAGTCCATATTAAACCTCACAATAATAGCGGATTTATAATACACTGGAGTATTACTTTAAGTAATACAATCCCGGTCCCAAAGAGTTGCACCAATAAGACCAGAGTCACTTCTGAAATATGCCGGAAACAGCATTACATTACAAATTTCAGAATATATGGAAAGATGTTTCGACACTTTCTGAACATACCCATCAGCAAGTCCAACACTTCCTCCGACAACAACAACCTGACAATCAAGCAGTAATTTTAAACTTACTATTAATTCAGCAATAGTACTGGCAGAACGCTCTGTCAAAAATTCTGCTTCCTTATATCCCTGTCTCGCTAATTCAAAAATATATTTGGTGCTATATCCTGCAAGTTTATTTTTTGCTGCCCCCATGATGGCCCGACCAGATGAAACCGCTTCAACGCATCCCCGACGACCACATCCACATTCTGTATCCGTTACTCCGGACAATATATGCCCAACATGTCCGGCTAATCCAGAAACACCTGTTAATAATTTTCTGTTAACTACAATTCCCCCTCCAACCCCCGTAGAAACGGTTATAAAAACCATATCACAAATTTCTTTCGGCAAAACTGTATATTCTGCCCATGCGGCTGCCTGGGCATCATTTATCACACTTCCATTTAAACCAGTTATATCTTCCATTATATTTTTCAGAGGATACTCTTTCAGCCCTCCAAGATTGTCTGGATTCAGAGCTGTCAATACTCCATTATTAATAATCCCTGTTGATGCTACTGCAAATCGCTCCGCTGTTCCCTTCATTTCAGAAACCAGTAGACGTAAAGCCCCTGTCATTTCGTCAGGACATCTTTCATGAGGTGTTGATATCTGTTTTTTCAGCAAAAATGAACCGTCATCAGATATCAACGCCGCTGAAATTTTCGTTCCTCCTATATCAACAGCCAGTGTTATCATTCATTTTCACCTATATAACAATCTTGCAATTATTCAGATTATTTTCATTTTTTTGTTTCTGTCATGTTCTTCGAACAGTCGCTCTGCAAGTTTTGATAATACATCCAGATTCTTTTCCTTTACCGGAGAAAAAGGACTTCTGCATACAGGAGTATTTATAATCCCCATATAGTAAAGAAGAGTTTTTATACCTGCCAGGACACCACTCTGAATAAGAGTGTCAATAACCTGGTTACAGGCTACTTGCATTTCCTTCGCCTTAATCACATCATTGTTTTTGACTGCTTCAAATATTTCAAGATAACGCCACCCCATTATATTATATGTACTACCGATTCCCCCATCTGCACCTGCAATTAACCCTGATGCAAATATTTCATCGTAACCATTATATAACACAAGCTCTGGATGATTCCTTTTGATTTGTTCCATCTGGAATAAATCACCGGATGTCTGTTTTAATGCACAAACCCTGGGTATTGTGACAAGCTCATTTATCTGATCTAAAGAAAAACGCACTCCGCTAAGAGCCGGTATATTATAAACTACCATCGGAAGTCCATCTGCAGAATCAATAATCTTCCTGTAATGGATACAATGCTCTTCAAATGAAAAAGGATAATAAAATGGAGTAACAGCAGATATAGCATGATATCCGTATTTTTTTGCAGCTTTTGCAAGTACCTCGCTTTCTGCCGTACTGATTCCGCCCACATGCGCTATAAGTGTCAGTCTTCCATCTGATTCATCGGCTACTGTTTCAAGAATTTTTTCTCGCTCTGCAACATTCTGAAGAAATGCTTCTCCAGTAGAGCCTCCAACATACAATCCCTTAATATTTTGTTCGATATTAAAACGGATCAGTTTTCGAAGACTCTCCATATCGATTTGCTGGGATTGGTCATAAGGAGTGGGTAATGCTGATATGACCCCTTTAAATTCACATTGCATTTTTAATCACCTTCACTTAACTGCATAATGGGATACCTAGTACACCATCAAGTACAAAGATTATCCAACAGAAAAGAAGCACAATGTGAAGATTATCAAAAAAAAACCATCAGAAAGCTGTCATGCCGCTCAGTTAAGGATCGGTTGATCGATCCAGTGTCCAGTTACTATTCTCTGCGTAACCCTCTGCGACTATCTTGCCCCGGAACTGATTACCCACAGCCCTGAAGAGTCCGACACTGTCACGCTACGCAAACGGCGTCTTCCTCTGGAAATGATGGCCTGGTGAATTATCAGTATGGCCCATGAGCGTAAGGAACCTTCACCAGATTGTGAACCGGCTGGACACATGCTGCCAGGTAGTCGCCCCTTTGTCGCGCCGTGATCCATGCCCAGCAGGGCCAGGAAGCGGGGCCGTACGCCACGTGTTCACGTAAACAGCGCAGCCCTGACATAACACCACGCTGTATCCGCTCTGGTGCAATATGAACCTGCTGACCATCGATGGCGTGTTCTAACTAACACAGGACACGCCAGAACACGACATAAAGCTTCACTCGCCAGATACATGGTAAGCGTAAACTGACCGCCGTATGTAGCCATTAAGCCAGTATTGGTAACGTAGGTGCCCACCTTTTCATCAACTAGTGGACACCTGTTATGGAACAGAAAATATTATCCGCAGAACCCCGCAGAACATTTTCAAATGAGTTTAAACTTCAAATGGTTAAACTGGCTTCACAACTAGGAGCCTCTGTTGCCCGTATTGCCAGGGAACACGATATCAATGATAACCTCCTGTTCAAATGGCTCAGGCTCTGGCAGAACGAAGGGCGTATATCGCGGCGTCTTCCGGTAACAACCTCTTCTGACGCTGGCGTTGAATTATTACCTGTTGAGATAACGCCTGATGAGCAGAAAGAGCCTATGGCGGCTCTTACTCCGCTTTTATCCACTCCTTCACAAAGCACAGTCAGTGCCAGTTCCTGTAAAGTTGAGTTCCGCCACGGTAACATGACGCTGGAAAATCCTTCACCAGAGCTGCTCACGGTGTTGATCCGTGAACTGACCGGGAGGGGG
>OHXX01000426.1_pt1 | contig 10182 bp, 8 predicted proteins | sample 1580101 | NCBI WGS metagenome assembly OHXX01 (sample SAMEA3882525, study PRJEB24775) | human gut metagenome | biome: human-associated habitat; feature: intestine environment; material: feces | place: Netherlands | collected 2009/2010 | reverse complement strand
TCTGCCATCAGCGAGCCCTTCATGCACCATCGGTTCATTCTGATAGTATAACTGGATGTTAAAGCATGGACATGTACACCTTGAGCTCTTCCTCCCAGTCGGGCATGTGGAAGCCGGCAGCCTCGAGCTTGGACAGGTCGAGCGCGGAGTGGACCGGGCGCGGGGCGACGGGGCCCGCGGCGGTGGAGTAGTAGTCGGCGGTCGATACCGGCACGACCCTGTCCCCGTTGCCGTTGGCGGCCTCGAAGCTGATGGTCAGGCAGTTGGGGATGGCGAACACCTCACACTCGATGCCGTAGGCACGAAGAATACGCCGTATGGTATCCTCCACCCGAAAGGTCTCTGCGCCGCTGATGGCGAGACCGTGTCCCACCTGTGCGGCCAGATCCGTCAGAAGATAATAATCCATACGGCGTATTCCCTCCTAATTGGGGATAGCTCGCCTTACACCACTGCGAAGAACTTCACAATGAACAGGGCGGCAATGACATAGGTCAGGACGGACACGTCCTTGGCCTTGCCGGAGAACACCTTGATGATGGTGTAGGAGATCATGGCCAGACCGATGCCGTGGCCGATAGAGCCGGAGATGGGCATGGCGATGAGCATGATGAACACGGGGACGATCTGATCCAGATCGTTGAAGTCCACATTCTTCAGGCCCTGCAGCATCAGAATGCCCACATAGATCAGAGCGGAGGAGGTGGCCGCAGCAGGGATGATGGCGGCGATGGGGGCGATGAAGATGCAGGCCAGGAACATCACGGCGGTGGTGAGAGCCGTCAGACCGGTGCGGCCGCCGGCCTCCACGCCGGAGGCAGACTCCACGAAGGTGGTGACGGTGGAGGTACCGCAGCAGGCGCCGGCCACGGTGCCGATGGCGTCAGAGGTCAGGGCCTCCTTCATGTTGGGCATATTGCCGTCCTTGTCGGTCATACCGGCACGGGAGGCGGTACCCACCAGCGTGCCGATGGTGTCGAACATATCGATCATGCAGAAGGTGATGACCAGAGTGATGGCGGTAAACCAGCCGATGCGGAAGAAGTCGGTGAAGTCGAACTTAAACAGAGTGGTGGCAGCCATGTCGTGGAAGGGAGGCACAAAGGAGGCGCCCTGCAGGGAGGCAAAGGGATTCACGTGCAGGAAGATGGCCTCGCCGGCCCAATAGATCACGGAGGCAACCAGCATACCCACCAGCACGGCGGCCTTGATGCCCTTCTTGGCCAGCAGGATGATGACGAACAGACCCACAAACATGGTGATGACAGTCAGGACCATGGTGCTGTACTCGGCGCCCATGTGATCCTTGATGACGCTGGGGGTCATGGCGCCGAAGAAGTCACGCATGACATAGAAGGGATCGGTGTAGCCGTTGCCCTCGGCATAAACGCCCACGTTGGAGCCAACGCCGATATTCATCAGCATCAGGCCGATGGCGGGGCCGATGCCCAGCCGCACGCCCAGGGGGATGGCGTGAACGATCTTATCACGGATGTTGAACACGCTCAGCAGCAGGAACACGATGCCCTCCACCAGAATGATGCACAGCACCGCCTGAAAGGCGCTGGTGTAGTCGGTGTTCAGCAGGGCGGCCACGTTGCCCGCCACCACGGCGAAGAAGCTGTTCAGGCCCATGCCGGGAGCCATGGCAAAGGGCTTGTTGGCCAGAAAGGCCATGCACACCGTGCCAATGGCGGAGGCGATGCAGGTGGCGAGAAATACGCCGTTCCACAGGGGCGTCCCGGTCTGGAAGCCGGTGAGCAGATTGGGGTTCAGGGCGATGATGTAGGCCATCGTCATGAACGTGGTGAGACCGGCCAGAATTTCTGTTTTCACAGTTGTGCCGTTCTCCTTCAGGTGGAAGATACGTTCCATTGTTTTCTCTCCTCTTTTATTATTTTGTCCGGCCAATTCCCGGATATTTTCCATGATACAGCATCCGCAAAAAGTCTGCAAGGGGGTAGACGTGATTTTTTTTACATATGAGATATAAATCCTGCTTTTTCGTCGAGCTTTCCCGCCTGCTGTCCCGACGCCCTCCACCGGGTAAGATTTTACATGGATTTTACAAAACTCCGCTTTTGGATTTTATCTGCCGCCGGTAAAGTACTGATTAGATAGAGTATTTGGGAAAAACTGTGTAAAAAAAGGTGCCGCCCGGTGGCGGCGGAGAGGAAAACGCTTATGAGTATTTTTGATGTATTGACCATGCTGGGAGGGCTGTGTCTGTTCCTGTTCGGCATGACGCTGATGGGACAGGCGTTGGAACGCCGGGCCGGGGGCCGCCTGCGTTCCCTGCTGGGCAAGATGACCACCGGCCGTCTGGCGGGCTTTTTCACGGGCCTTGGCGTCACGGCGGTGATCCAGAGCTCCTCGGCCACCACGGTGATGGTGGTGGGTTTCGTCAACTCCGGTCTCATGACCCTGCGGCAGGCCATCAACGTCATCATGGGGGCCAACGTCGGCACCACGGTGACGGCATGGCTGCTGAGTCTGGGCGGCATCAGCGGCGACAGCATATGGGTGCGGCTCCTGAAGCCCACCTCCTTTACGCCGGTGCTGGCGCTGGCGGGTATCATCTTCTTCATGTTCTGCAAGGACAATAAGAAAAAGGACACCGGCACGGTGCTGCTGGGCTTTGCCACGCTGATGTTCGGCATGGAAACCATGTCCTCCGCCGTGGGCGGTCTGGCGGATGTGCCGGCCTTCCGACAGCTGTTCATCGCCTTTCAGAACCCGGTGCTGGGCCTGCTGGCCGGTGCGGTGCTGACGGCCATCATCCAGTCCAGCTCCGCCTCCGTGGGGATTCTGCAGGCGCTGGCCGTCACCGGTCAGGTGAGCTACGGCGCCGCCATCCCCATCATTATGGGCCAGAACATCGGCACCTGCGTCACGGCGCTGCTGTCCTCCGTGGGGGCCAATAAGAACGCCAAGCGTGCCGCCTTTGTCCACCTGTCCTTCAATGTCATCGGCTCTGTGGTGCTGCTGACGGCCTACTCCATCGTCCGGGCCATCCTCGCCCCGGCCATTCTGGGAGAGGCGGCCACTCTGCCGGGCATTGCCGTGATCCACACCGCCTTTAACCTGTTGTGCGTGGCCATCCTCATGCCCATGGCCCCGCTGCTGGAGAAGCTGGCTCTGCGGGTCATCCACGACGCCCCGGCTCCGGAGCACGAGACGGAGCTGGATGAGCGCCTGCTGGCCTCCCCGGCTCTGGCGCTGGGCCAGTGCCGCGAGGTGACCATGAAGATGGCGGACTGCGCCGTGCAGGCCCTGCGCGGCAGTCTGCTGTCGGTGACGGACTATACCCCGGCTCTGGCGGAGCAGGTGCGGGCCGACGAGGAGGTCACGGATCACTATGAGGACATTCTGGGAACCTATCTGGTGAAGCTCAGCAGCCAGACCCTGACGGAGGCGGACAGTGAGAACGCCACGGAGCTGCTGAAGGTCATCGGGGACTTCGAGCGCATTGCCGACCACGCCGTGAACATCGTGGAATCTGCCGAGGAGCTGCAAAGCAAGGGGCTGACTCTCAGCGAGGCCGCCCAGGCTGATCTGAAGGTGCTGGACGCCGCCGTGGAGGAGATCCTGGACCGGTCGGCAGATGCCTTCCGCCGGGGGGATGCACAGGCGGCGGCGGCCGTGGAGCCGCTGGAGCAGGTGGTGGATCTGCTGAAGGAGCAGCTGCGTACCCGTCACATCCTGCGGATGCGGGAAGGCAAGTGCAGCATCGAGGCGGGCTTTGTGTGGGCAGACCTGCTGACGGATCTGGAGCGCACCTCCGACCACTGCTCCAATATCGCCGGCAGCGTCATCGATATGTCCCAGCACAATCTGAATATCCATGAGACGCTGCGCAGCGGCAAGCTGAACAACGAGGAATACGACCGCCGTTTCCGGGAGTACGCCAGAAAATACGCCGTGGAGTAAGCGGCAATGTGAACAAAACAGGCCCTGTGTCCATAGGACGCAGGGCCTGTTTTGCTTCATATCTTAAAGAAAAAGTATAGGATAATAAATGAAATGCTATGCAAAGCAGCATGACGCACGACCATCAGGAGGAACGGAGATGCCGGGTGTCCGCTGAGCGGGAGCCGAATGGCGATGCACCGACCGGATGGGGATGCACCGCCGTGCCATCCGGGGGGCAGGGCAGCAGCTGGATGACGGGATTGCGAGAACGAAAACGGCTGAACGGTCACTGGGCCAGCAGCACCTCCAGCCGCTGGCGGATAAGGGAGAGCAGGCGGTCGTTGTCCGGCATCTCCTTCAGGTCGGCGGGGTCGCAGAGGGCGGCCAGATCCTCGGACAGATACCCCTCCTCAAACACGTCCAGTCCGGCCTGCTTCAGACAGTCAGCATAGTCCACTAAACGCTGGTTTTTGTCCCATTCGCCCCGTTTGCGAAGGGCACCGGCCCAAGCCGCCATGGTGGCCAGCGGATTGGTGGAGACCTTCTCCCCCCGCCGCCAGCGGTAGAAGTGATCGGTGACGGTGCCGTGGGCGGCCTCATATTCAAAGTTGCCGTCCGGGGAGACCAGTACACTGGTCATCATGGGCAGAGAGCCGGAGGCAGCGGCGATGAGGTCGCTCATGACGTCGCCGTCGTAATTCTTGCAGGCCCAGATGATGCCGCCGGGGGAGCGGATGACCTTGGCCGCCACGTCGTCGATGAGGGCGTAGCGATAGGTGAGACCCGCCTTTTCAAAGGCCGTCCGGTACTCCTCGTCGTACACCTTCTGAAACAGCAGCTTGAAGGTCTGGTCATAGTCCTTGGAGATGGTATCCTTGCTGGAAAACCACACGTCCTGTCCCACGGAGAGCCCGTAGGAGAAGCAGCACCGGGCAAAGGAGAGAATGGAATCGTCCCGGTTGTGCATGGCCTGCACCACGCCGGGGCCGCTGAACTGATACACCGTCTGGCGGGAGGTCTCCACGCCGTTTTCATCGGTGAAGACCAGCTCCGCCTTTCCCTTGCCGGGGACCCGGTATTCCACGGCCTTATACAGATCACCGTAGGCGTGGCGGGCGATGGTGACGGGCTTTTTCCAGCTGGTCACCACGGGCTTGACCCGTGAAATGAGGATGGGAGCCCGGAACACCGTGCCGTCCAGCGCCGCCCGGATGGTGGCGTTGGGGGACTTCCACAGTTGGCTCAGGCCGTACTCCTCCTGTCGCTGGAGGTTGGGGGTGATGGTGGCGCACTTGACGCCGATGTGCAGGCGGCGAATGGCCTCCGCCGCATCCCGTGTCACCTGATCCGCCGTCCGCTCCCGGTTGGGCAGGCCCAAGTCGTAGTACTCCGTGTTCAGCTCCACAAAGGGCAGGATCAGCTGCTCTTTGATCTTCCCCCAAAGCACATGGGTCATTTCGTCGCCGTCCAGCTCCGCAATGGGGTGGGGCATTTTGATTTTTTCCATGGGGTTCACCTCCGGTTTTCGGCGGCATTTTGGGCCGCATAGTGGTTCATGAGACAGCCGGTGAGCAGCAGCTCCCGCTCCTCGGCGGTGGTATTTTTCAGATAAAGCGTCAGGGCGTGGATGCCGCTGTCCGTCAGCAACAGGGCGGGGAACTCCTCATCGCCACGGGTCACCTTTTCCCGCACCTGCGGCACATAGAGGAAGTCACCGGGGTGGCCGGGGAAATCCGTTCCTTCCGCCAGCGTAAAGGGAAGCATCCCCCAGTTGACGCAGTTGGAGCGGTAGCGCTTGGTGGCAAATTCATAGCAGAGGTTGGCGCAGCCCCCCAGCACCCGCTGGCAGGAGGCGGCCTGCTCCCGTGCCGAGCCGTCGCCGGGCTTGTTGGCAAACAGCACCGAGCCGATCTGCACCCGGCTCATGTCGGGGATGGAGAGGGCTTTCTGCACGCTTTGCAGCTCCGGGGGCATGGCGCCGCTGCGGCGGGTCTCCTCCAGCTGCCGCCGGTACTGCCGCCGCAGAAGATAGGCGCGCAGCTCGCCGTTCACGGCCGACAAAAACGACGAAAAATGGATGCACCGCTCGGAAAAGTACGAGGGGAAGTCCTCGCCCCTGCCCTGCCCGCGGCGCAGCAGCGCTGCCGTCGCGTCGTTGAGCGCAGTATAGGTGCGCTGATACTCCTTTTCCCAGCAGTAGCTGCACAGCGCACAGCCGCGGCAGACCTTTTCCGCCGCGCGGTCGAAGATGGCGGCGGGATTTTCCTCCGTCAGCGTGCGCGGCGCCGCGGCAGAGGCCGCGATCTTTCTGCGCACGGCGGCGTCCTCCTGCGCGGCCTCGTCGCTGCAAAGGCGCTTGCCGCGCAGGAACCGCGACGGGATCAGCAGGAATAACAGCGTCGCCGCCAGCCCCTCGTAGAGCAGCACAAGCCCCGCGTGCGCGTTCATCGGCAGGGCAAAGCACAGAATGCTCAGTGCAAACCACAGCGCCGAGGCCACGCGGTTGCCCCGCGCTGTGACGTTCACCAGCACCGCGGAAAACGCATATGACGCCGCGTGGACAAAGCTGCCGCCCCCCGCGCCGAGGTCCATCCCCAGCCCGATGCACAGCGCCGCCGGAATGGCGAACGCGCTGCCGCGCTCAAAGGCGAACAGCAGCACCGCCAGCATCGAGAGGATGCGACCCGGCGCAAAGCCGTCCGCCGTTTCGAACGAGGACGCGGCCATCAGCACGCCGAGCAGGATGAAAAGCGGCGCGTAGGGGTGGTCCTCCTTTTCCTTGTCGCCGGTCGACAAAAGCGCGCGGCCGCTCATCGCGCCGAGCGCGCACAGCAGCAGCGCCATCAGGCAGTTTGCCGCCTCGCCCACGCCGTCGCGTAAGACGTAGACAAACTCGACGGAGAACATCATCCCCGCGCACAGCAGCGGCAGAAACGCCCGCTTTTTGTAGAGTTTCAGATCGAAAAACGCGTTGTTCGCCGTGAAGATCAGAACTCCCGCGGCGAAGGTCCTAAGTGCGTGCGAAAACGGCAGAAACAGCACAGCGCCCGCCGACGCGCCGATCAGCGCGCTCACCCCCCGCAATCCTGCGCCCGATGCGCCGATCATGCCGAGCGCGAGCGGCGCGTAGCCGCCGAACACCTGCGCACCCGCCAGCGCGAACGAGAGCGCAAAGCGCAGCACGCAGTCGATGACCTTTCCGGACCATTCCTTGCTTTTGAGCAGTTCGATCACCTTCACAGCCTGTCCCCTCCCTGTGCGTCGATTTATTGTGTCGGGGATTATTGTAAACGAGCGGAAAGAAAAAGCTTGTCGGGAAATACACGCGCAAAAAAAGAACCGGCAGTTTTGAAAACTGCCGGTTCTCTCGTTCACGTTGATGCTTATTTGACGATCATTTCTGCCTCGCGGGCGTTTTGCGCGATCATGTCGTGCAGCTCCTGCGTGGAGGAGAACTTCTTCTCCTCGCGCAGGTAGTCGAAAAAGTCGAGCTGTAATTTCTGCCCGTACAGGTCGCCGTCGAAGCCGACAAGATATGTCTCGATCGTCACGGTGTTCTTGTCGCTCACCGTCGGCCGCACACCGACGTTCGTCACGCCCACGCACGTTTCGCCGTTCGGCAGATGCGCGCGCGTGGCGTACACGCCGCGCTTGAGGGCGATGATGTGTTCCTCGGGGATGAGGTTTGCCGTCGGGAAAAGGGCTTTTTTCCCGATGCCCTCGCCGTGGCGCACCGTGCCCTCCACGGAAAAATAATGGCCGAGAAATTCCGCGGCGCGCCTGACCTCGCCCGCTTCCAGAAGCGAGCGGATATAAGTTGAAGAGACGGTCACACCGTCTTTTTCGACGCGCGGGATGATGTCGCAGCCGAGGCCGTGGGCGGCGCAGTAACTTCTGAGCTTTTCCACATCGCCCTCATTTTTGTGGCCGAAGCGGAAGTCGTGTCCCGCGACAAGGTGCACCGCGTGATACTTCCTGACGAGAAGCTCTGAGATAAAGTCCTCCCACGGCATGGTCATCATGTTCCGGTCGAACGGCTCGACAAAGACCTCCTGCACGCCGTATTGTGTGCGGATGATGTTTGCGCGCTCAGACGGTGTTGTCAGCAGCGGCACGGGCTTTCCCGTGACGAATTCACGCGGCGAGCGGTCGAACGTGAACGCCGCGGAGCGGCAGCCGCGCTCCTGTGCGCGGCGCACCGCCATTTTGAGCAGTTCGCCGTGCCCGATATGCACCCCGTCGAAAAAACCCAGGGCGATGACTGTGGATTCATTCATAGTTTCGGTTTCCTTTTTGCGTCAGCGTCACACGCTGAAAAAATTTCGTTTCGAGGTGAGCGTGCCGTCCTTCGCCTCCGACAGGGCAAGGAACGCCCCGTCGCGTCCGTAGACGCGGTACAGCCCGTCGGGGAGCTTTGCGCGCAGGGAATTGCCGCAGAGGCACTTGCGCTCATGCTCGGCGCTCGGGATGGTGTAGGCCGGATACTGCCGGAACAGGCTGTCCGTGGGGCGGAGCAGGGCCTCGCCCTCGCGCTGCACGTCCTCGAGCGTCACGGCCTCGTCGATGCGGAAGTTCGACGCTTCCGTGCGGCGCAGCGCTGCCATACAGCCGCCGCAGCCGAGCACCTGACCCAAATCGTGGCACAGCGTGCGGATGTAAGTGCCCTTCGAGCACACGATGCGCAGGGCGTACTGTCCGTTTCCCAAATTCTGCGTCAGCGCAAGGTCGAAGATCGTGATCATGCGCGGCTTGCGCGCGACCTCACGACCCTGACGGGCAAGGTCGTAGAGCTTCTGGCCGTTTACCTTGATGGCCGAGTACATCGGCGGGATCTGCTCGATCTCGCCGAGAAAGCGCGGCAGCGCCGCGCGCACCTCGTCCTCCGTGACGGTCACGGCGCGTTCTTCGAGCGTTTCGCCGGTCGTATCCTGCGTGTCGGTCAAAAGGCCGAGCTGTAAAACGGCCTCGTAGACCTTTTGCCCGCCCTCGGCAAAGGAGACGGCCTTGGTCGCCTGCCCGACGAACACGGGCAGAACACCCGTCGCCATGGGGTCGAGCGTCCCCGCGTGGCCGACGCGCTTTTCATGCAAAATGCCGCGCAGCTTGGCGCACACATCCATACTCGTCCAGCCCTGGGGCTTATCAATAATTACAATGCCGTTGGGCATAAATGGCCTCCTTTGTGCCAAGCCTTCGGCGCTTTTGCGCCGTACAAGCGTTTTGCCGGCAGGCAAAACGCAGTTCTCTTTCTACTCTCCGCGCACCAAGATATGCGCGTTCATGCGAAAGCCGTATTTCTCGTAGAGGTGGACGGCGTCGTTGCCGTCGACCACCTTGACTTCGATCTTCCGGACGCCGCTGCCCGAAAATACCGCCATCGCCCAGTCCATCAGGGCCTTGCCGTATTTCCTGCCGCGGCACTGCGGCAGAACAACGAGGTAGTCGAGCTTGCCCGTGCCGTCTCCGTGCAGGTCGACCTTGCAGAAGCCGACGATCCCGCTGTCCTCTTCGATGACCGCGATGCGCGAGACGTTTTCTTCCAGCGCCTGCGCAAAAAGCGACAACGTTTTATCATAGGGCCGGCTCGGATAGCTGCCCTTGAAATTCACGGACACGCGGTTGTGGTGCTCGGACAAGGCCTGCACGCACGCGCGCAGGCGCGGCGCTTCGTCCGCCGTGATTTGTCGCAGCGGCGGCAGCCGCTTTTCAAGCAGCACGAGCTGCACACCGGCGATACCGTTAAACGTGCACGGCACGACGCCGATCTCGGCGTAGCCGAGCTTTTGATAGAAGCGGCGGGCGCGCGCATTGCGCGCGTTCGTGTCGATGCGAAGGTACCGGCAGCCGTGCGCGAGGGCATAGCCCTCGTAAAATGCCGCAAACTCGCGGCCAAGGCCGCGCGATTTGGCCTCGGGGTCGATGACGAGCGTGTGCAGCACCATGACTTCGCTGTCCGGCGCGTCATAGCGCCAGTTCGCCCCCGCGTAGGAATCGACCTGCGTTTGGTTGAGAATGGCCGTGCCGACGATCTCACCGTTCTGCTCCTGCACGAAAAGGTCGCCGCGCGTGAGCGCGGCCTCCGCCGTCTCGCGCTCGGGATATACGCCGCGCTGCCAGCCAATCGTGGCCTCGCCGCGCTCCTCTGCCGTGTGGATCTGGTCGTAAATGCGGCACACCGCGTCCAAATCGGCGCGCGCTGCCTTGCGGATCGTGCTCATGCCTCTTCCGCCACCGCTTCGGCGATGGCGTTCAGGATCATGGCGCGCGCGG
>OHXX01000414.1_pt1 | contig 10346 bp, 6 predicted proteins | sample 1580101 | NCBI WGS metagenome assembly OHXX01 (sample SAMEA3882525, study PRJEB24775) | human gut metagenome | biome: human-associated habitat; feature: intestine environment; material: feces | place: Netherlands | collected 2009/2010 | reverse complement strand
AGCTATAAACGCGCACAGATGGCGAACGAAAATCACTCTGATCTGTGTATCCGCATCCATGCGGACGGCTCGTCGGACGCTTCGGTGTACGGTATGTCCATGCTTGTTCCTTATGGCGATCAGCTGGCTTCGCAGGACATTGTGCAGCCAAGCCAAGCTGCGGGGGAATGTGTGTTGAACGCAGCGCTCGCCGCGACCGGTGCGAAAAACAATGGTATCGTACAACGTTCCGATTTAACCGGATTTAATTTTGCGGAAGTTCCAACGATTTTGATTGAAATGGGATTTTTGAGCAATCCCGATGAGGATGCGTGTATGGAAACGGAAGAGTATCGTGACAAACTGGCACAAGGCATTTGTAATGGCATTATAGATTACTTTGCAAGCGTTTCGGACAATCAGTGATCACAGATTTTCTTCAAAAAACTCCATAATCCCCGCTTTGAGCACCTTTACGGCCGGGAGTTCTTCGTTTGCGATCATCTTGCGGACCTGCTGGCGTGTTGTTTTGAGCAGGGCAGCCGTCTCTTTGACGGTCAGAATTTCGTCGTTCCTCATGCCCACGGGTCCTTCCTCGAATCGGACTGCGACGAAGTGCGAGGCTGATTATACTGCTCCTTGTAGATGGAATTGTGCAGCTTGCGGACCAGAACCTTGCGGAAACCCCAGTTGCCGTACTGGTCCTCCTGCGGCTGAATGCTGTACTTGTCCGCGTAGTGTTTGAGCTCCTGCTTGCTGATTTCGAACAGTCGGCAGACCTCGTCGATGGTGTAATACTCCTTCATCCCGCGATAATCCAGATACTTCATAAAAATCATCCTTTTACATATAAGATTTGACAGCACAGATCACAGTTCACCGCAATTCATGCCATCTTATAGCTATGTTAGTGATTTCATTTCAAAAATGATAATCAAAACCCATGCCAATTCTATTGAAAAGGCATGGGTTTCGTGATTTATAGAACAAATTTCAATTCTTCGATCTCTGATTTATCCTTCAATGTAATCGGCTGAATGCCGAGTTTTTCAAACTGCTTGCGCGCAGTGCGCAGCTGGCTTTCGGACAGCTCGCTGTTTTTCACAGCCTGTGCATAACATTTGCAGTCGGACAGCTTTTTGACAAGCAGACGCATATTTTTGCGAGTTGAAGCATGTTTCACGGTCTCAACCTTTGCCATGCAGTCCGAATACCGCACAAACGGCAGGTCTGCGTGCAGCATTTCCATATAAGAACGGATGGTGTCCTCGGACTCGTCCATGACAGTTTTCAGGATTTTCTTGTTGCTGCCCTTAACCTGCTCAGACAGTCCGCGCTTGAACTTCGCGCCCGAGCGGGACACTTCAAATCGCAGCATTGGTGCATCGTAGTCCTCGAGCAAATCCTCCTCCATCAGCTGAAATGTTTTGTCATAGACCGTCAACGTGGTCGTTTTGCAGCAAATCCGCCACGAATGTGCATTCTTTTTCTTATGATTGGAGAAAGTTTTATCGAATGTACACAGCTCGTATTTCTTCATATATGGACTGCGGCGAACGACGCGCAGCGCCTCGTCAACCCAGTCCTGCGAATCGGGAAAGTAGTCCAGACAGCAGTCAATGCGTGAAAGCGTCAGCTGCTCAAAATCGCAGTTCAGACCGATTTTATGCAGCAGCTTGGTCATTTCCTTATCAAGCGATTTCAGCTGATTCTCTTTCGCTTGGAATACCTTCTTGGGCACATACTCTCCGTGCAGTAAAGTATGAGGATTGAGCCGAAAATGAATAAAAGATGCGAGATTTTTCGTTGTTTTATTCTTGCGGCGTACCTGCTGGTACAGATAAAGCACCACGCCCTGATTGCAGTAAGAGGTGCAGATATACTTCGTCAGACCTTTCTCGGAATGATATGTCGTGTCCGGATAAAAACTGCCGGAATTCACACTTTTTAGATGCTGAAACACCTTGTTGAAGTCCTTCTTAGACACTCTGTGAAATAATTCGATCGTGTGGATACCATAGCGAAAGTCCATTTCACTCACCATCCTTCGCAAAGCACTCGATGACCGCATCGTGTAAATCGTCCGACGACTCGCAGATTGCATACAGTTCATTTACGGCATCAATCGCGCGTTCATCCGTATTTGAGATGATGTCAAGGTTCATCTGAAAATCAGCGTCATTCCAGAGCAGCAGTGCCTTTGCACGTTTTTTGTCGCGCCCGGCTCTGCCTGCCATCTGATAGAACGACGCTGCGCTGAACGGCAGCTGAGAGACGATAATCAGACGAATATCCGGGATATTCACGCCCATACCGAACGCAGAAGTTGCAATCATGATGTGCGCCTTACCGGAACGAAAGCGCTGCTCCTGCTTCGCTCGGTTGGATAATTTGCTGTGGCAGATGGCAATCTCATCAGCCTCGATATCACAATCTTCAATTAAGTAATCGCGCATCTCTTCCACATCACAGACACGGGTGCAGTAGATAACGATTTTGCCCTTGTCAGCATATTTCAGAATTGCTTTCTTGATTTTCCCATAACGAATTGCCTCCGTTTTCACGAAAACTTTCCCCAGAGAAAGATTAGAACGCTTGAGCTTGCCGATATGTACCTTCGGATTTTTCATACGCAGACTTTTTATGATATACGGAATATCCTCCTGCATAACGGTTGCGCTGAACGCAGCAACAACAGGTGAGGAGGGCAAATCCTTGATAAATTTACCGATATTGCGGTACATTGGACGGAATTCGCTGCCCCATTCCGTCAGACAATGTACTTCATCCACGACAACTGTGTGTACTTTATTTTCCTGAATTGCCTTCCAAAGATGCGGATCATTCAAACGTTCCGGTGCAACAAAGAGCGCCTGGAGTTTACCATGCTTCAATCTTTCCATAATATTGGCATTCTCCGCATTGCCGCTGTACAGGCAGTCCGCTCGGATTTCGCTGTCCTCGCAGCGCTGCACTAAGTCCCGCATCAATGCAACCGTCGGGAGAATACCAATCAGCAGATCGTTTGGGTGCATAGCAATCATCGAAAGAAAGCAGATCGACTTGCCCTCAGAGGTTCGAGTTAAGCCAAGTACATCTTTACCATTGAGTAAGTCTGTAATTACATCCTTTTGAAACGCTTTCAGCTTTGCGATACCAAAGCTATTGCATATCATCTTTTCCTGTTTGTTTGTCATAATTTTCACTCCTGAACATAGAATTCTCGTTCAAAACTGAAATTTAGAAATTTCATCTGAACTGCCTTTATTCCATTGTTGAGAGCGTAATCAAATTATAATTTCACAGGAATAACATGATATATAATAGCGAAAGGCTTATCCCGGTACATGAGACAAGCCTTGGCTAATATTATAATTGCGATTTAGCGAACAACCTGCATTTTGCGGTCCTCAAGCAGCGAGCAGCGGTCTGCGATGCCGTCCGTCACATACACCGCCCCGTTTTCGTCCATCAAAATCGCATCAAACTCGTCCGAATGCGCGCGCCAGTAATCAAGCGCATCATCCACACCCATGATGAACAGCGAGGTCGAGAGCCCGTCCGCGAGCGTGCCGTCATGGCTGATGATGGTCGAGGAGATGACGCCGCTGTCGGCCGGATAGCCGGTGCGTGGATCGATGATGTGGTGATAGGTCGCGCCGTCCTCCTCAAAATACCGCTGATAGCCGCCCGATGTGATCACCGCTTCATCCGCAATCTCCACCACCGCAAAGTTTTCACCTTCGTCGTTCGGGTCCTGCACAGCAACACGCCATTTGCTGCCGTCCGGCTTGCAGCCGAGCACCTGCACGTTGCCGCCGAGAGAAACAATGCCGCTGGTCACGCCGTTATCCGCAAACACCTGCATGATGCGGTCCGAGGTGTAGCCCTTGGCAATGCCGCCTAAATCCACCTGCACATCCGCCGGAATGGAAACGTCACTGCCGTTCTGCTGCACCTGCTTGTAATCCACATGAGTGAGCAGCTGCTGCAGCTCATCCGCCGAAGGCACGCGATAGTTTTGTGTGGTAAATCCCCAGGCATCCATGACCGGCTCGATCGTGCAGTCAAAAATGCCGTCGGTCGAGTCAGAAACCTCTAGCGCCCGCTTGAGCAGCGCCTGCGTGTCTTCGTGCAGCGTCACCGCGTAATCTCGGTTCAGTGCGTAAATATCTCCGCTCTCGCTGCTGATGGAAAAGAGCGCGTCGAGCCGTTCGATCTCGCTCTTCGCCGCGTCGAGCGCCTCTCCGGCATGGTCTCCGTAGGCGGTCAGCGTCATGGCCGTGTCCATCGCGAACAGGTCGATCGACTGGGAGTCTGTGCCAGCGGACGAGACCGAGGGGGCGGAAGCCTGTCCGCAGCCGCCGAGAAAAACAAGCCCGAGCAGCAGCAGCGCCTTGATTTTTTTCTTCATAAACAAATTTCCTCCGAAAGTTAGCGTTTGCTTACTATAAAATAGCATATCACGGCAAAAAAGACTTGTCAAGCTGCGAAATCTTGATAAACCGTGGTTCATCTCGCGAAAAAGTGCGGTTGACAAATAAAAAGCGCTGGTGTAGACTAAGGTCAGCTTATAATGTTAGCAAAAGCTAACCATAGCATTTTTCCTCAGGTTGCAAAAACGCGCGAGGAAAAATGCTATTTTTCGACGTGATGGTTAGCTTTGTCTAACAAAAGGAGGAACCGAAAAGTGAAGTGTAAAAACACCATTGCAATGGTGCTGGCAGGCGCGATGCTCCTGCCGAGCAATGCCTTTGCTGCCGACCTGAGCCAGTACAGGGATTTCCCGAACGACTGGTCCGCGAAGTCGCTCGAGCAGGCGATCGACGATGGCCTGCTGAATGGCTCGAACGGTATGATCGACGCGAAGGGTCTGCTGACCCGCGCACAGATGGCGGCGATCGTCTCCCGTGCCTTCGGCGCGGCTAAGACGGCGTCTTTGGACGACTACAGAGATGTACTGCCGAGCGCATGGTATTACAGCGATATGGGCAAGGCAGTCAAGATGGGCGCGTTCCAGGGCGCGAATGGCCTGCTGAACCCGGATGCACCGATCACCCGCGAGGAGGCGTTTACCGTTCTGGCGCGCGCCTTTGCGCTCGAGGGCGGCGGCAGCGCTACGCTGAAGGACTTTGTTGACGGCGGCACGGTATCCTCGTGGGCGTCCGAGAGCGTTGCGGCGCTGGTCGCAGGCGGATATGTCAACGGCGCGAACGGAATGCTGAACCTGAAGAATAACATCACTCGCGCGGAATTCGCCAAGGTCATCACCGGCATGGCGGCATCCTATGTCGGCGCAGAGGGCGTCTCCGGCAAGACAGTCGAGGGCAACATGATCGTCCGCGAGAGTGACGCGTCGCTCTCCGGCATGACCATCAACGGCGACCTCATCATCGCGGACAGCGCGGACAAGGTGTCGCTGGATAACGTCAAAGTTACCGGCCGCATCGTCATCCGCGGCGGTGCGGACGCGGTCGGCATCAAGAATACCACGACCGGAAAGGGCGTGCTGGTCAGCAGCCCGAACGGCGCGGCGGCGATCTCGGTATCGGGCGGCAGCGTCGGCACTGTGACCGCGAAGTCCGATCTGTCCCTGTCCGGCTCGGTAAGTAATGTTGCTATTACCGATAAGGCTACCCTGACCGTCGAAAAGAACGCATCCGTCGGCACTGTCACCGTATCTGCGGCAGGCTCCAAGGTAACGGGCGACGGCAAGGTAACGAACGTACAGGCCAACGCGAACAATATTACCGTCACCAGCAAGGGTGCCAAGGTAACAGCCGGCAGCGGCGTTTCCGGCGTCAAGGCAGGCGATAAGGCCGTAGAATCCGGCAAGACTGAAACCGTTGGTACCGCTTCGACTTCGAGCGGCGGCTCGTCCTCCGGCGGCGGCAGCAGCTCGTCCCGCAGCGATTACAGCTATGTGCTGATGAATATCCCGTATGGCGAGTTCTATAAGGCCGAGCTCAACGAGAACGCCGCAGCCGTTGACGCGGTTTCGTCGGCGACCAAGAATAAGACCCGCATCGGTACTCTGGCAGGCGGTTCGTATCATGTCAATCCCGACGGCTCGGATATTACCGGCGTTACCTATCCGGTTCGCGTAAAGACGAGCGACCTTTCCGGCTTCAAGCAGGTAACAGACAGCGACTCCGTAAAAATCACGGTAAACAAAAAAGGCAAGAATGAAATCACCACCTATACCGGCAGGGAAGCGCTGTTTGAAAGCGCAAGCTACTCCTACTACGCCCTGAGCGACACCCCGTCTTACTACAAGGAAGCGACCCTGACCAACGGCAAGTGGACGTTCGGCAAGGCGACCGGTGCGGCGTCCGAGGCTACCGCAACCATTGCCAAATTCAAGGCCCCCGGCCATCACGCCGACTACGAAATGAAGGTCGAAAGCGACAAAATCGAGAAGGGCCAGAAGGTTTACGCCGTTGTCCTGACCGACACGGACGGCAATACCTACGGCCTGCACCACGTAACCGAAATCTGGCGTGCAACCGAGCTTGGCTTCGAGTCTGACTCCGCCCTCGTAGGCAAGACCATCAGCGCAGTCACCTACTACACCGACGACGGCGTAATCAAGCTCAATCTGGCGAAAAAGCTGTATGCTACCACGGCCAAAGCAGCCGAAGCTGATTTCTCGTCCGGCGAAACGACTGTTTCCTTCTCGAACGACCTTCCGAGCGATTTCGACGCCGAATACAGTGTAACGGTCGATGACAAGGGGTCCAACTTCTTCCAGTATAACCCGAAGACCCGCAAGGTAACGTGGAATAAGGACGCAGAAGCTCCCTCCGGCACCTATCAGCTCGTAATTACCGACAAGAACAATAACTATGTACCGATAATCGCGCAGATCAACCTGAACGTTTACGCTTACGCCGCTGTTCCGTATGATGAGTATTGGAAGAGCGAGGGCGTTTACCTGAGCGGTGACAACTGGAAGGCTTCGTCGGGTGTAGCGGACCGCACGCAGACCTCAAAAGACGGTACTACTATTGAGGAGCACGATAAGGGCGCGTTCGATGCGGTTTCCCGTGCAACGACCAACCACGGTCTGCATCGCGGCAGCTTCCAGCAGAGCGTTGTTATTCACGGCACCAAGGACGGCAAAGCATACGACTACCATCCGGTTTCGTGGACGGACAGCAACAACTTTGTCGATGCAGACGGCAGCACTTACAACAAGACCGCAATCGACATGACTTCCTACAACATCACCGGCATCAAGTATGTTCCGGTCAAGGTAAGTTCCTCTGATTTTGCAGACTTCTGCAAGCAGTACACCGTTACCAAGAACGGCGAAAAGCTTCAGGGCGGTTACAGCGAATTAAATCTGAATGCCTACACGGCAGTTGCCGCAGTAGACAAGGACACCAACGGCCTGAAGGAAGTTACGAAGAAGGGCGACTCGTTCAGCTTCGGCGCACGCAAGACCGGCACCGGTTCCGGTATTCAGGGACAGCCTCAGAAAACCGCAGATGCCGGTATTGCAGCCGCAGTCAAGGATTACTCCGGCAGCTTCGGTGAAATGCTCCGCGTTGACCTTGATAACACCAAGGATAACACCAAGTATTACGGCGACCTCGGCGGCCATATGCAGACCGTTGTCTGGAAGTATTACGGCAACGGCGATACCGTTCTCCAGACCTACGGTACGAAGTTCGCAGCTGACGACTGGATGCACAAGACCATGGGTATTCAGCTCGGCCTGACCGACTCGCTCCGCGCGAAGCTCCCCAAGGGCACGGACGGCACCGGCAAGTGGACGATTACGATTTATGCGCTCGGTTACAGCGATACCACCTATACTGTAAACGTCACCGCCCAAAACCTGCCCAAGAAGGTTGAGCCGATGACGGAGGAGCAGAGAACGAAGCTAGAAAGCCTGCGTAATGAGGCAAAAACTCTGCTCGATGCTGCGGCAGACCAGAATAACCTGACTCCAAAAGAAGCGGAACTGAAAAAACATTATAACGAAATCGTTGAGCTGCTCAAAAAGTCTGACGCAAACACAGAAGAAGCGAAAGAACTGATTGATGAAGTTCCGAGCCTGATCAAGGCTGTAGAGGACGCACGCAAGCAGCCGACCAAACCCGACAAGCCGACCACCACAACCAAATCCGGTGAAGCGGAAGTAACCATGACGGACGGTAAGTATGTAGCTGGTACCTATCAAGCTAAAATCACAGTAGAATTTGATGCCGCTGGCAATGTCGTATCTGTTACCGATAATGGCACTGTACCGACAAGCGCTAATGATGATTACTGGAACATCGCAAAAAATCTGTTTAAAGACTTCAAAGGCAAATCTGCATCTGAAATTGATGATGTAGATGCAACTTCCGGTGCTACCGTATCTCTGAATGCCGTCAAGTCCATTATCAAGGAGCTCTCGAAATAGGAAGGCGAGCAGGCTCCCTCCGCGCCGGCCCTGAAAGCGGCGGACGCGCGGACTCAGCTTCTGTATGCAGCAAACTCCCCGGCAGAACTGACGGTTTCTGCCGAGGACGGCTGCACGGTGTATTACACCACAGACGGCTCTGAACCGCGCGTAAACGGGGAAACTGCAAAAAAACTGACCGGTTCGGCGCTGACGATTCAGCCGGAATCCAACACCGACCACAGCATTACGGTCAAAGCGATTGCGGCAAAGGACGGTCAGACCTCGAAAATTGCCGAAAAGACCGTGCAGTTTGTCGCGATCCCCAGTCTGACCTCTGGCACGCGCGTCTATCTCGGAAAAGTGACGGACGGCGGTGTGTCCGGCGGCCCGTATCAGATCAGTGTCCGCGTAACAACTACCAACGGCAAGATCACCCGTGTGCAGGACAACGGCACCGAGGGCAGCATTGACGATGATTCCGACTATGCGTACTGGCTCGGTTACGGCGTAATGGAATCCGACGGTATGCCCGCCAAACTGCTCGGCAAGTCGCTGTCCGATGTACTGAATATGAAGACCGTACCGGATGACGATGACCACAACAAAGACGCCGTTTCCGGCGCTACTGTCTGGTCGGATGCCATCCGTCATGCCACCATCGCGGCACTGCGCTCCGCGCCGGTCAGCAAAAGCGAATCCACCGTGCTCGCCCCGACCCTGACGGCGCAGACCTGCGTACCGAATGCTTCTTATAAGTATATCGACGTTGCCATGTCCGCCGACGAGGATACCTCGATTCGCTACACACTCGACGGTACCGACCCGACTGCCGACAGCACCGAAGCGGCTTCCATCGGCTGGTCTGGTGATATCGGTGTTCGCCTGTCCGCTGACCCAACAAACCATCCGAGCGGCCAGGTCATCGAAGTCCGCGCCGCCGCCTTTGACAAGGACGGCACTCGCTCGGATGTGGTTCGGCAGTTCTATGTGTTTGCAAATCCGCTCGGCAACGCGGCCTATACCGCGCAGTACAGCGGCATTTCCGCAACTGTTGACGGCATTACTGCAACCGCTGTAACACAAAGTCCCAACTACGATGATAAGTATTATATCACTTCGCTGACGCTCGATAAGGAACACAGCGAAACGTACGCAGACTTTCTCCCCGAGCTGTTCAGCCGCATTTATCTCACGCAGACCACCGAAGGCGTTGAGCCGATCGAGGGGCACGAGCAAGAGAGCCAAGCTGTCCTCTCAGCCGTGCAGGCGGCACTGAATCAGGCGCTGACGGCTTCCAAGCCGACGCTCTCCGTATCGCCGGAGAAAACCACCTACGCGAATGCGGATGAGGTAACGGTAACGCTTGCCTGCCCGACCGACGGCGCGGAGATCTACTATACCGTGGATAACAGCAATACCCTGACCGGTTCGACGCTCTCCGACCCGACCAAAACCGGCACAAAGTACGAAAATCCGCTCTCGGTGTCCATCGGGGACATTGCAGGCGGAACGTTGTACATCCGCGCGGCGGCGAAAAAGGACGGCAAATGGTCCGGCATCGTTCGCAAGGATCTGACGTTCGCCAAGGGCGTCAAGGAAAACGCCTTTGCCGTGAACGGGCAGAACTATCAAAGCTGGGCTGACGCTGTTGCCGCGGTGAACGCGGCAAACGGCGGCACGATCGAACTCAACGATGACGTGGAACTGTCCTCGGCCAGCACTATGCCGTCCGTACCGTGCACCATCCGCTCGGCCGGTGAGACCAAGTATAAGCTGTCCGGTTCCCCGCTGACGCTGAATGGTGATCTCACACTGGAGAACATCACCTATTCTGTCAGCCGGATATATGCCAACGGCCATGCTCTCACGATCGCGAACGATGTGGAGACCGCGTGGAGCTTCACGGATTACAGTCTGTATGCAGGCAGTACCGTGAACAGCACCGCTGCGGACACGCAGCACATCAGCGTGC
>OHXX01000410.1_pt1 | contig 10462 bp, 7 predicted proteins | sample 1580101 | NCBI WGS metagenome assembly OHXX01 (sample SAMEA3882525, study PRJEB24775) | human gut metagenome | biome: human-associated habitat; feature: intestine environment; material: feces | place: Netherlands | collected 2009/2010 | reverse complement strand
CCGAAAAAGGTATTCGCCTTCTGCCCGCCGCTGGCAGACTTTGCGCAGCGCATCTACGGCTATGTAGACAAAGCGCATGTAACGCCGGAACAGGTGGCAGCAATGACGGAACGCATTAAGCCGTTCGTCCGCTGAGCATGTAGGGGCCGGGCATGCCCGGCCCTGCACTGTACGGCAGACGCGCAGTAAAGGCAAGGCTGCGGGCCGGGCATGCCCGGCCCCTACAACGCTATGATGGGACACACATATGTCAGAAAACAAAAAATCCTCCGGTGAGTCCTTCGCCGGGAATGTAATGAAATATTCGGTGGCGACCTATCTGGGCTTCGCTATCACGGGGCTGGCCCTTATCGTCAAGGGGCTGCTGCCCGCCGAGGTGCTCGGCGCGCCGGTCACCTTTATGACCTACACCGCCACCGTCATGAACCTTGGCATCCTGGGCCTGGACCAGACCCTGCTGCGCTTTTACCATGAGCCGCCCGCCGGGGCCGAGCCGCGCCAGCTGTTTGCGGCCTGCACCCGCATCTCGGCGTCCTTTATGATGCTGCTGGGCGTTGCGGGCAGCGTGTTTTTTGCGCAGCCCCTCGCTGCCGCGTTCGGCCTTGGCTCCGCCGGGCCGGGCATCGTGCCGCTGCTCTTTCTCAATGCGGCGCTCTATATGCTGGTGCGGTATCTGAATGTCCTGCTTCGGCTGGAAAACGACCTGCGCGCCTACACGGCACAGACGCTCTGGATGCAGGGCTGCTACAACCTGTTTTATCTGCTGCCGGGCTTTTTCACCTCCGAGGTCTTTGTGCTGGCGGTCGCCGCCATTCTCAGCTTCGGCGTGGTGGCCATTGCGTTCGGGTACAAGTATCGCGCCGCCGTGCTGGCACCGCTGCCCGCGGCACAGCTGGGCGGCATTGCGCGGCAGGCCGTGCCCTACGGCATCGCGCTTGCCCCGGCACAGATTTTGTTCAGCCTGTCCAGCGGTATCTGCCTTTCGTTTGTCGGCAACGCCTGCGGCGAGAGCGCGCAGGGGCTTTTTGCCTTCGGCTACAGCCTTGCGCAGCTTGTAACGGCCATTCAGGCCGGGTTTTCGACCTACTGGGGGCCTTATGTCTACGCCCACTACCGCGCAGAGCAGGAGCGCATCTGCCGCGTGCATGATGTGCTGGACCTGCTGATCTTCGGCTTTTTCTGCGTGCTGGTCATGCTGGAGGACATCGTCTTTGTCATCTTCCCCGACAAGCGGGGGTGTCTGGCGATCTTCCCGCTGCTGATGCTGGCCGTTGTGTTCAATATTTTGTGCGAGGGCACGGTCTACGGCAACTCGATTGCCCGCAAGCCGTGGCATGACACGATCGGCATCGGGCTGGGGGCGCTGTCCAACTTCGGGCTTTGTGCGGTGCTGGTGCCGCGCTTCGGGCTGACCGGTGCAGCGCTCGCGCTGGCCGCCAGCAACGGTGCCGCCTTTTTGTACCGCAGCGTCACGGGGCAGATGTATTACCGCACCGTGGCCAGCTACCCCAAGACGATCTCCGGCTTTCTGCTGGCGTTTGCGGTCACGGCAGTCGGCACGCTGCTGTGGCAGCACTTCTTTATAAAATTCGCGCTGGTCGGCGTGATTTTGTTTATCTACTGCACACTCTACCGCGCGCAGCTGGCCAGGCTCTGGACCATGGGGCTGGGCATCCTGCGCGGCATCTTCCACAAGAGGTGAGGGAAATCATGAAGCATTGCGGCACACAGGAATTGGAGACGCAGCGCCTTGTTCTGCGGCGGCTCTCCATGGATGACAGCGAAATGATGTACAACAACTGGGCCAGCGACAAGCAGGTCACGCAGTATCTGCGCTGGAACGCCCACCGCAGCTGGGGCGAGACCGCCGAGACGCTGAACGAGTGGGAAAAGCACTACGATGACCCTGCCTTTTACCAGTGGGGCATCACCGACCGGCACACCGGCGTGCTGTTCGGCTCGATCAGCCTTTTCCCCGCGCCGGCGCTCAAGACCGGCTGGCACCTGAACACGGAGCGGCTTGGCCCTGCGTGGGAGGTCGGCTACGCGCTCGGCCGCAAATGGTGGAATAAAGGCTATGCAACTGAGGCACTCTGTACCGTGCGGGACTACTGGTTTGACACGGTGGGCGCCGACTGGCTGGCCGCCGTCCACGCCAACGAGAATATTGCCAGCAGCGCCGTACTGCAAAAGGCAGGCTTTGTCTACGACCATGATGTGACCGACCGCAAGTTTGACGGCACCCCGGTCCCCTGCCGCGCCTACCACCTGCTGAAAGAGGAATTATGAGCGATAACACAACAGAACTTGACTTTGGCACGACCGCCCAGAAGGCCACCGATGGCGAAAAGCTGCCCGTGGTGCTGCTGGCGCTGGATCAGGGCCGCTATGATATGACCCGCAGTCTGGACGAGCTGCGCGCACTGGCCGATGCCAACGGCATGGACGCCGTGGCCGAGGTCGTACAGAAGCGCGCCACGCCCGAGGCTGCCACGATGCTGGGTGAGGGCAAGGTCGCCGAGGCCCGCCTTGTCTGCCAGAATGTGAACGCGGCAGCCGCGATTTTTGACGGCGAGCTGACCGGCAGCCAGATCCGCAACCTGTCGGCGGCACTGCAAGTCGAGGTGCTGGACCGCACGATGCTGATCCTCGATATTTTTGCGCAGCGTGCGCGCACCGGCGAGGGCAAGCTGCAGGTCGAGCTGGCGCAGTACCAGTATATTCTGCCGCGTCTGGCAGGTATGGGCAAGGCGATGAGCCGTCTCGGCGGCGGCATCGGCACGCGCGGACCCGGTGAGAGCAAGCTGGAGAGCGACCGCCGTCACATCCGCAGCCGCATCGACAAGCTGCGCCGTGATCTGGAGCAGGTGCGGCAGGTGCGCTCCGTGCAGCGCCGTCAGCGCAAAAAGGCCGAGCTGCCACTGGTTGCTATTGTCGGCTATACGAACGCGGGCAAGTCCACGCTGCTGAACACCCTGACCGGTGCGGGCATCGAGGCGAACGACCGTTTGTTCGATACACTCGACCCGACTACGCGCAAAAAGCGCATTTCGGACACGCAGGAAATCCTCCTGTCCGATACCGTAGGCTTTATTCGCAAGCTGCCGCATCATCTCGTATCGGCGTTCAAGGCAACGCTCGAGGAGCTGGCGTATGCCGATCTGCTGCTGCATGTCGTGGACGTTTCGGACGAAAACTGGCAGATTCATGCACAGACTGTGGATAAGGTTGTGGCACAGCTCGGCGCACAGGATATTCCGCGCGTGATGGTGTACAACAAGGCGGATAAGTGCGATCCGGATGTTATTCCGTTCATTCGGCCGGATGAGGGCGTGAAGATTTCCGCAAAGAGCGGAGAAGGCATTGACGACCTGCTGACAGCCATCGAAAAGGCGCTCGGCAAGGGCAAGCATAAGGTAAAGCTGTGCATCCCGTACAGCGATGGTGCCGTGCTCGATATGCTGCACCGTGAAGCGCAGATCGACTCGACCGACTATGCCGCGGAAGGCACGATTGTCGAGGCGGTCGTGGATGATAAGACCTACGGCAGAGTTTCGACATACATTATGGGTAATGAGTAATTACTAATTCCTAATTATTTAAGGATTTGCTGATGGAAAAAGATTACTTTGTGCCTTTCGCCAGCTACGGCGAGGACAAATTTGAAGAAAAACGCTCCAAGTTCACCGGACGGCTGTGGCATGTTGAAACTGCCGAGGAGGCGGTAGCGAAGATAAAGGAAATGCGCGAGACCTACTGGGACGCGACACACAACTGCTACGCCTACATCCTCCGCGAGGGCAATGTGATGCGCTACTCGGATGACGGAGAGCCGCAGGGCACGGCAGGCATGCCAATCCTCGAGGTGCTGTGCCACGAGAACCTGACCGACTGCGTTTGCGTTGTCACGCGCTATTTCGGCGGTATTCTGCTCGGTACGGGCGGATTGGTCCGCGCGTACACGCAGGGCGCGCAGGTGGCTGTCGCGGCGGCCGGTGTGCAGAGAATGAGCCTGTACACGGTGGCGCTCATCGCGTGCCCGTACAATCTGTACGAGATTATTCTGCACCTGCTGCCGGACCACGACTGCGCGGTCGAGGAGACCGACTACGGCGCGGATGTAACGCTGACCGTGACGCTGCCCGCCGGTCATGAGGACAAGCTCAATCAGGCGCTCGCCGAAGCCACGGCAGGGCAGGTTTACGCCGAGGTCATGGAGACCCGATTCATGGGTCGGCGTGTCAAGTAAATACCGGCTTGCAAGGCTCACAAAATTCTGAAAAAATTTTTGTGAAAAAAAGAGGATTTTCAGATTTCGTTTCGTATAACTATTATGTGACGGATTCTCCGAGGCTGAGGAGGCGGTACATATGACCATTCGAGAGCAGAACGAACAGCGCGAGCACGCGGTGCTTGAGCCGTGGGCGACCTTTGCGGACAGCTCCGCAGGCAGGCTGCGCCCGATGGAACCGTGTCCGTACCGCACCTGCTTTCAGCGCGACCGGGACCGTATTATTCATTCAAAGGCGTTCCGGCGGCTGGGCAACAAGACGCAGGTATTTATCTCGCCGGAGGGTGACCACTACCGTGCTCGGCTGACGCATACGCTCGAGGTCGCGCAGATTGCGCGGACAATCGCGCGGGCGCTCGGACTCAATGAGGATTTGACCGAAGCGATCGCACTCGGACATGATCTCGGGCACACGCCGTTCGGTCACGCCGGAGAGGCGGCGCTCGATGAGGTTTGTCCGTTCGGTTTTCGGCACAACGAGCAGAGTTTGCGCGTTGTGGATGTGCTCGAGGATTTGAACCTTACGCGCGAGGTGCGCAACGGCATTGTCTGCCATACCGGCAGGCGCAAGGCGAGTACGCCGGAAGGCCGCATTATCCACTTTGCCGACCGCATTGCCTATATCAACCACGATATTGACGACGCGGTACGCGCGGGCATTATCCGCGAGAGCGATATTCCGCAGCATTTGAGAAAACGCCTGGGTGGGACGCACGGCAAGCGCATTGATACACTGGTGACGGCGATGATCGAGTACGGTCAGCGGTATCTGGAGATCGGCATGGACGAGCAGATGCACGAGGACATGATGGAGTTGCGGCAGTTTATGTTCGATCATGTGTACCACGGTACGGCTGCACAGCGTGAGGAAAAACGCGCAAAATCCATGCTGCGCAGTTTGTACGAATATTTTATCGAGCATCCTGACGAGCTGCCGGACGATTACTTCGTGCTGCAGGCCCGGGGGGAGGCGCTCGAGCGGATCGCGTGCGACTATGTTGCAGGCATGACCGACCGCTACTCGATAGCGGTCTATAAGAATTTATTTATTCCGAAAAGCTGGAATAAGATTGAGGATTAACGAAAATGGGTATCATATATTCGTTTTCGTTCGATAAATAGGGAAGGAGGGGCACGAAATGCCGTTTGACCGTATATTTCTGGACGAGCTGTCCGCGCGGAACGACATTGTAGAGATCGTTTCGCAATATGTGCAGCTGAAAAAGAGCGGCGCGAACTATTTCGGTCTGTGTCCCTTCCACAACGAGAAAACCGGTTCGTTTTCGGTCTCGCCGGACAAGCAGATCTTTCACTGCTTCGGCTGCGGCGCAGGCGGCGGTGTCATCACCTTTATTATGAAGGCGGAAGGTCTGACCTTCCCGGATGCGGTACGCTATCTCGCCGAGCGGGCGGGCATGCAGATACCCGAACAGGGCGAAGCCGAGCGCAAAGCGGCGCGCCACAGAGAGCGTCTGTACGCGCTCTGCAGGGATGCCGGACGCTATTATTATGACACACTCTGGCGGCCGGAAAACCGAACCGCACAGCAGTATTTTATCAACCGAGGTCTGTCCCGAAGGACGATGAACCGTTTCGGACTCGGCTATGCACCGGATTCTTTCCACGCGCTCATCGACGCGATGACGGCCAAAGGCTACACGCGCGAGGAACTCATGGACGCCGGTCTGGTCAGCCGCAGCGAAAAGGGACATATTTACGACCGGTTCCGCAACCGTGTCATGTTCCCAATTATCGACGTGCGCGGCCATGTGATTGCATTCGGCGGCCGTGTGCTGGATGATTCCAAGCCGAAGTACCTGAATTCGCCGGAAACGCCGATCTTCCACAAGAGCCGCAATCTGTTTGCGCTCAACCTGTCAAAAAGCACGAAGAACGATTATTTTATCTTAGCCGAGGGCTATATGGATGTCATCGCGCTGCATCAGGCGGGATTTGATTCCGCGGTTGCATCGCTTGGCACCTCGCTGACCGAGGAGCAGGCGCGCATTATCGCGCGTCATACCGACCGCATTGTCATCTCGTATGACGCGGACGGAGCCGGTCAGGCGGCGGCACAGCGCGCGATCGACATCCTGAAAAAATGCGATCTGCAGGTCAAGGTGCTGCGTATTCCGGGGGCCAAGGACCCGGATGAATTCATCAAGGCACGCGGCGCGGATGCGTTCCGCAATCTCATTGAACGCAGCGAGGATCACAACGCGTTCCGCATTGAGCAGATCGCCGCAAAGTACGATCTTGAGGACGACGAAGCACGTGTGCTGTTCCTCAGAGATGCAGCGCGCATGCTCGCCGGCATCGAGAGCACCATTGAGCGCGAGGTCTACGCCGGACGTGCCGCCAAGATGGCAGGCGTGACCGCCGAAGCCATGAACGTTGAGGTTCGGCGCGAGCTTGGCATTCAGCGCAAGCGGCGAAAGGCCGCCGAACGGCGTGAGATACGCTCTCCGGTCGGACTGGCGCAGCCGAAGGACAGGTCGCTGGCGTATACCGACATGAAATCCGCCAAGGCCGAGGAGAACGTGCTTAGACTTCTGTTCTCGGACCAGAAATTGATTGCCGTTGCCGAAAAGGACTTGCAGTCGGCGTGGTTTTCCGCACCGGTGCTGCGTAAGATATACGAGCGCGTGCTGGAGCTGAACCGAAACGACCAGATGGTCGATGTGCTGTCCTTTGAGGGATGGCTGGAGCCTAACGAAATGAGCCTGCTGTCTGCGATACTCGAACCCGGCATTCCGGCCGGAGAGCATCGAGGGGAACTGCAGGAATACATAAACACCATACGAATGCAGCGCGTCAAGGATGGAACCATTACGCAGGCGGGAGAGGACCCGCTGCTTACATTCGGACGCATCAAAAAACAAAACGCGGGAGGACAAACGATATGACGAAAGCAAACGCAAATGCAGCCGCAAACGCACAGGAGCAGCAGGCAGCACAGCAGCAGATCCTGCGCGACCTGCTCGCGCTTGGCAAAAAGAACGGCCGCCTGACGCTCAAGGAGATTTCGGATGCACTGAGCCATCTGGAACTGTCGAGTGAGGACATCGACAAGGTGTACGAGACGCTCGAGACCATGGGCATCGAGGTCGAGACGAACGGTGTGCTGGAGAAGGTCATCGGTGACGATGACGACTCCTTTGAGCCGGAGGAAGTGGAAGAGGTTCCGGAGGAAGAACTGGTCGATACCTCTGCCATGGCTGAGACGTTCGCCATTGACGATCCGGTCCGCATGTATCTGAAGGAGATCGGCAAGGTCGATCTGCTCTCGCCGGAGGAGGAAGTGACGCTCGCGGAGGTCATGCAGCAGGGCAACGAGGCCGCAGAGCGTATCGCAAACGAAGGCGATGCTATTCCGGCGGAGGAGCGCGCACAGCTTGAGAAGGATATCAAGCTTGGCGACCGTGCCAAGAAGCGTCTGGCTGAGGCTAACCTGCGACTGGTTGTCTCCATCGCAAAGCGCTATGTCGGCCGCGGCATGCTGTTCCTCGATCTGATCCAGGAGGGCAACCTCGGTCTGATCAAGGCAGTTGAGAAGTTCGACAGCACCAAGGGTTTTAAGTTCTCTACCTACGCAACGTGGTGGATCCGTCAGGCGATTACCCGTGCGATTGCGGATCAGGCGCGTACGATCCGTATTCCGGTACACATGGTTGAGACCATCAACAAGGTTATCCGCGTTTCCCGCCAGCTGCTGCAGGAGCTGGGCCACGATCCCAGTCCGGAGGAGATCGCCAAGGAGATGAACATGCCGGTTGACCGTGTGCGCGACATCCTGAAGATCGCGCAGGAGCCGGTATCGCTCGAGACGCCGATCGGCGAGGAGGAGGATTCTCACCTCGGCGACTTCATCCCGGACGACGACGCGCCGGAACCGGCAGAGGCGGCCTCCTTCATGCTGCTCAAGGAGCAGCTCGTCGAGGTGCTCAAAACTCTGACGCCGCGTGAGGAAAAGGTTCTGCGCCTGCGCTTCGGCATCGAGGACGGCCATACCCGCACCCTCGAGGAGGTTGGCAAGGAATTCAACGTAACTCGCGAGCGTATCCGCCAGATTGAGGCAAAGGCGCTGCGTAAGCTGCGTCATCCGTCGCGCTCCAAGAAGCTGAAGGATTTTCTGAACTAAGCAAGATATCAAAAGCCGCTTACCATTGGTAAGCGGCTTTTTTATGGAAAACGGAGGATTGAGGATGGAGAATGAAACCGTTGCGTTAATTCTTCATGCTCAATTACTGCGATATTCGAGATACCGCAAAAATGCTTGACCGCCGGAGATGCGTCTATCGTGTTGTAAAACTGCGGCAGAATATTGCCTGAGATCGGTGGAACGGCCAGCTGTGCAAAATGCCGTCACAGGCTTTTCTTTGTCAGATTGTGCGAAGGGTGTTTTTTCTTCCTTTGTGAAGTAGCACTAAAATTATATCATTTTATTTGTAAGAAATAAACAAAAGCGGGCGATTTTGCTGAAAATCTTTCAGAAATGCAAAAAACAAAGGAAAATTCGGATTTTTTATCAGAATGTGTGCGAAACGTACACTAAGTGGCCGCCGCTGTTATTCGACGGCGTTGTGAAAAATGCTACATGAAAATTGCACAAAAAACTGCTTGCATACCTGGTTCATATGGTGTATAATAACGAAGAAGGGGAACGATCCCACAAAGAGAGGATCGCTCCCGCGAAACAAAGCGCCCAGGAGTATAACGTGCCGGCAGGGCACGATGACAGGTTAGGGCAGGGGAGTGTAATATAAACTATGGCGAATTATCCGGTTAACAAGATCCGTAATGTATGTCTGATGGGTCACGGCGGCGACGGCAAGACCTCGCTGGTCGAGAGCCTGCTCAATATCGCCGGTGTAACCGACCGCGTTGGCAAGATCGCGGACGGCAACACGGTTTGTGACTTTGATCCCGAAGAGATCAAGCGCAAGTTTTCCATTTCCACGGCTGTAGCGCCGGTAGAGTGGAACGGCTGCAAGATCAATCTGCTCGATACCCCGGGTTTCTTTGATTTTGAAAGTGAAGTGCAGTGCGCACTGCGCGTTGCGGAGTCCGCACTCATCGTCGCAACCGGCAAGTCCGGTCCGGGCGTCGGCACCGAAAAGGCTTGGGCTCACTGTGAGGAGCACGCAATGCCGCGTATGTTCTACATCTCCAAGATCGACGAGGAAAACTCGGATTACTATAACTCTCTGCACAAGCTGCAGAAGCAGTTCGGCGTATCGGTAGCGCCGATCGTTGTTCCGATTTTTGAAGGCAACCGCGATACCGTTGGTATTGTGGACTGCGTTATCCGCAAGGCGTACCGCATGGAAGGCAACAAGCGTGTCGAGATCCCGATCCCGGACAACATGAAGGACCGTATCGACCAGCACCGTGCAGCACTGTGCGAGAACATCGCCGAGCTGTCTGAGGACCTGATGGAGCGTTACTTCGCAGGTGAGGAGTTCTCGGATGAAGAACTGATCGCCGGCATCCGTCAGGGTGTGAAGGATCTGGTCCTCGCGCCGGTATTCTGCGGCACCGCTGCAACCGGTATCGGCTCCTACGCACTGCTCAAGGGCATTGCGGACTACATGCCGTCTCCCGACGAAAAGCCGGTTGAGATCTGCGAGGATGAAAAGGGCGAGCTGATCGAGATCAACTGCACCCCGAACGGCTCTGCTTGTGCATTTGTATTTAAGACGGTCGCTGACCAGTACGGTCGCTTCTCCTACTTTAAGGTTATGTCCGGCGAGGTTAAGCAGGATATGACGCTGGTCAACAAGCGTGCCGATGCAAACGAGAAGATGGGTCACATCTTCACCGTATGCGGCAAAAAGACGACCGAGGTTCCGGTGATCGGCTGCGGCGACATCGGTGCCGTTTCCAAGCTGGTTACCACCAAGACCGGCGATACGCTTTCGATGAGCGTTCGCAAGGTTGAGCTTGAGTCGATCGAGATTGCGCCTCCGTGCTACACGCAGGCAATCGCGCCTAAGGTAAAGGGCGTTGAGGAGAAGATCTCCACCGGTCTTGCTCGTCTGCATGATGAGGATCCGTCCTTCGATACCGAGTTTAACCCGGAAACCAAGCAGCACCTGATCTCCGGTGCCGGCGATATTCATCTGGACGTTCTGTGCTCCAAGCTGAAGGATAAGTTTGGCGTAGAGGTTA
>OHXX01000405.1_pt1 | contig 10580 bp, 4 predicted proteins | sample 1580101 | NCBI WGS metagenome assembly OHXX01 (sample SAMEA3882525, study PRJEB24775) | human gut metagenome | biome: human-associated habitat; feature: intestine environment; material: feces | place: Netherlands | collected 2009/2010 | reverse complement strand
CGCATCCAGACCGCCGATATGCGTCACCATAACCGCCGGGTCGATACGTCCGGATGCGGTCAGCTCGAGCGATTCGATCATATCCGCGGTGTTGCCGCCGGTCGTGCCCATAACATGCGTGGAATTATAGTGTACATCATAAAAGTTCATCTTGGCAGAAAACTGCTTGTCGGTCGGGCCGGCGAAGAAGTTCAGGCAGCCATCGCGGCCGAGCACCGCGCTGCAAAGCTCGACGACCGCCGTAACCGGCGCGTAGCAGAATACATCGTCAAAACCGGTGCCGTCGGTCATTTCGCGCAACTCTGCCGCCGGATTCTCCATCTTGCCGGTGTTGACAAAGTGCAGATCGATACCGTCCTTCTCCTTGACCTCGGCAGGCGGGAACAGCGCCTCGGCGCGTGCCAGACGGTCCTCGTTGACATCGGTAACGACCACCATCGCCGGACGGACATCGCGGTGCAACGCATACGTCAACGCACCCAGACCCATCGGGCCCGCACCGGCCATGATAGCCAGCTTGCCGCCCTGCTTGATGCCCATTTCGTGGTGATAAACACCCATCTTGGTGTGATAAGCGGCGTTGAACGCACCGATCGAGCAGCTCATCGGCTCGGCAAGAGACGCCTCGTAGTAGGCACGCCCCTTGTACTCGAGCAGGCAGCCAAGTTCCATAACCTCAGCCGGAATGATGCAGTAGGTCGCATCGCCGCCGAAGAACTCGTAGGAGTATCCGGGGCTCCACATCGTGCCCTTGTAATTGAGCGCCGGCTGCAGCGTGAACTTCATGCCCGGCTTGAACTTATCCTGATGCTTCGCGCCAACCTTGACGATATCACCCGCAAACTCGTGACCCATGATGGCCGGATGCTCGGCAACATCGGGATGCACGCGCTTGTGCTCGGTACCAAGGATCGCGCACTTGTAGGTGGACATGCAGATGCTGTCGGATACGACCTTGACCAGGATTTCGTCGTCACGGATTTCCGGCAGCTCAAAGGTATCCAGACGCAGATCATTCGCAGCATGCAGACGTACAGCTCTTGTTTTCATAATAAAACTCTCCTTCACCATATCTTAGAACACGATAGATTTCAACAATTACAACTTGGAAAAGCGTACTTTCGGAAGCAGCGCCTCGATAACCGAGCGCTCGGCGGCCTGTGTGCCGCTGCACATGACATTCGCGGCTCCGGTCGCAGTCGAGAGACGGACAGCGTCCTCCTCGCTCATATCCTGCGACTCGGCATACGCCAGCGCGGCCACCACGCTGTCACCCGCACCGACCGTACTGCCGACCGGAACCTTGAGTCCCTCAGCATAAATCGTGCTGCCCTTGCGCAGATACAGCGCACCGCGGCCGCCCAGCGAGATAACCACCCGTTCGATGCCGCTCTCCAGCAGCTTTTGACCCTCTGCGGTCAACTCTTCGATGGTTTCCAGTTTTTTGCCCGCCAGACGCGACAGCTCATCATCATTCGGCTTGATGAGGTACGGCGCGGCCTTTAAGCCTTCTGCCAGTAAAGCGCCGTCCGCATCGAGGAACACCCGCGCACCTGCTTTTTTGCATGCGCTCGTCCACACGCGGTAGGTGTCCTGCGGTGCGCCCTTCGGCAGACTGCCCGCCAGCACCACGATGTCGCCTGCGTGCACCTCAGCCAGAAGGTCGTTCAGCAGCGCATCTAAATCTGCATCCGTGACGGTCAGACCCGGCTCGTTGATGTCGGTATTCGTGTGGCCGACCCGGTCAATGATTTTGATATTCGTGCGGGTCTGCCCCTCAACGAACCGGAACTGCGTGGTGAAATTCTCGTTTTCGAGCAGCTTTTCGAGCGTTCTGCCGCTCTCACCACCCAGAATGCCGACTGCGCGGCTGTCTCCGCCGAGTTTGGCAATCACCTTGCTCACGTTGATGCCCTTGCCGCCGGGATCCGTGCGCATTTCCGTGATGCGGTTGACCGTGTCAAGCGCCATACCCGGAATTTCTACCGTTTTATCCAATGCGGGGTTGAGTGTTACCGTATAGATCATGGAATGACCCCTTTCAGATATTTGAAACTGTTGAAACGAAAGCTATAATTATAATACCAACAGTCTGCGCAAGCGTCAATCTGTTATTTCAACAAATAATCGCTTTCGTTTTTGTGATGATTCACAAGAGCGCATTCTCTCTGTAAATTCTGTTCTGCGCACAAAAGGAGCGGCAATGCAGAATATTTTCCGCATTACCGCTCCCTTTTATGCTTAATCTCCGTGTTCTGAGAACAGACAATCCAGCTTTTCTTCCAACAGCTGCACGGCTGCGTCGCGCTGACCGGTCCGCAGGCGCTCGATCAGCTCAGGCTCCTCGATCAGTTGTGCGCTCACCATGCGCATGACCTCCACCGGAATCGGATCATCGGTATCCGGCGCAAGCAGCACAAATGCCCCCATAATCATCTTTCCGGCCTCGTAGACCGGCGGCTGTGCCTGTAAATAGCCGAATCGGCAGTCCGATACCGCCTTTGTCCTGCAATGCAGCAGCAGCGCGAACAGCGGCTTGATATAGGTATCGCCCATGGCTTCCCGTCGGCGCAGCTGCTGCGCCACCAGACGCGATGCGTCCTCATTCGGGCAGAACAGACGGCTTGCCGCGTCAATCAGGCCCTGCCGCGAAACTGGTTTGCACACAGTCCGGATGCATAAATGGTCGAGCATCTGCACCATCGAGCGCGTGAGGCGATAGGTGTAGCGCAGGCCGCCTTCGGCCGCCGAGGCGGCAGACGGCTCTGCCGGTGTGCCGGTCCGCACGGTGCCGTTCAGCCGCTGCACCGCATCCCGCAAAAGGGCGCGGTCCGGCTCAAGCAGCGCGGGATTGACCGTAATCGACGGATACGCCAGCTCGAGCGGCACGGTTGCAATCACAAGGTCGATGCCGCGGCTGTGCAGCTGCTCCGGATCGAGTTCGCGCACCGAGCAGCAGCCGTCCACCTTGAGGGTCGGGAATTCGCCCTCGATACGCGAAGCCAGAAATCGACTTGAGCTCATACCCAGCGGGCACGCAACCACCACGCGGGCGGCCTGCCGCAGTGCGCCGTTCTGCTCGAGCACCGCGCCAAAGTGCATGGCAAGATATGCCGCTTCGCTGTCCGGAATGTGCGGCAACGCCAGTTCCATCTCGACGGTGTCGCATGCGGCGCGTGTTGCCGCCCACAACTGCGGATATTCACGCTGAATCGTGTCCAGCTGTGGATTATCCATGTGAATCTGCTCACGCACGCGCAGCAGCATCGGCCGTAAATGCGTAAACAGGTTGTCTCTCAGCGATGCATAGCCCGAGAAATCCACGCGCATCGCGCGTTCTACCTCGCTGATCAGCCGTCCGGTCAGATGGCGCAGGTGCATCTCACCGGCTCCCCATTTTTCGCCATCGTCACCGGTGATATACGCTGCCAGATACTGCTCTAAATACTGCACTTCCTCGGTCGGCAGCGTCAGGCCGAACGCCTGTCCCAAAGCTGCCCCTAACCGCTGTGCGGCGTTTTCCGGCGGATGAACTGCGGCAGACGAACCGCCCTGTTCGCGCAGCTGCTGCATCGCCAGCGTGCAGTGGATGGCAAGCGTCAGGAAGCCCGCATCCGGCAGACGGAGCTTCTCCTTCTGCTCGAACTGCTGCAGCACCTGCCATACCCGCTCGGCGATTTTCGTATTCAGCAGCGCGGCAAATGCGCCGCCTGCAGCAAAATTGCCGCGCAGCACCGCCTGCAGCTCTTCTTCGGTCAGGCTGCTCTGCAGCAGCGCGGCAGCGGCGCGGCGGCAGGACAGCTTTTCGCCCTTGAGCCATACGCCCACACCGGGTCGGCGGTGCAGCGTCACCGCATACGAGGATACCCACTGCCCGATTTCGTCCAGATCGGCGGCCAGTGTGCTCTCGGAGACGAGCAGCTCCCGCGCCAGTGCTGCGGTTTTCATCGGCTCACGCGCCTGCAGCAGCATACCGAGCAGCTTTTGCCGCCGCTGACGGCGCGGCAGCTCCGCGTAGACTGTGCTGCCGTTCAGCAGCGCGCGCATTTGCTCCCGGCGTGCGGGCGGCTCGTCCAGCAGCAGTCCCTGTCCCGGACTGCGTACAAAGCGATAGCCTGCCGCGGCAATCCATTGCTCCACACTCGGCAGCTCACGCAGCACCGTGCGGCGGCTCACGCTGATGCTCTCCGCGAGCATCGCCGCCGTCACCCAGCCCTGCGGCAGCGTCAGCAGACGGTCGATTAACTTTTGCCCGTTCGCAGTCAGCGAAGGCAGGGTTTCAGACATCGGGATGGCTCCTTTCTATAAAATCCAACAGGTTTAGAATGGAAAATGAATGTCACTGTCAGCATAGTGCATTCATTTGTAAATTCATTTGCAATCGTGTATACGTTAATTCTCCCTTTTCCATTCTCAATTACTTATCTCTATGATACCACATTCTAAAATGACAGCACAAGTGACACTGTTCCGTATCCTGCGTTTTTTGTCACCATCTTCCGGTGACACAACTCCGACAACCTGCTCTGCTGTCACCTCTGTTCTGTGCAGACTGCACAAGCAGCCACACTTTCCCCTGCGCATTTTCGACAGTCTTACGACATTTGTCACCATTCGCCGGTGACATCAGTCACTATAGTTTCCCTTGTCAGACCCGGATTCCGCCTGTACAATATAGTCAAACGAAACGAAAGCGACTCCCCGAATCCCGCAAGTCATGCGGCAACACAGATAAGGAGTTGAAAAGCTATGAAAAACGCAATTTCCCGTTTTGGCAAGTTTTTGAGCGGCATGGTCATGCCGAACATCGGTGCATTTATTGCATGGGGCTTCCTCACAGCGCTATTCATCGAAAAGGGCTGGTTCCCGAACGAACGGCTCAGCTCGATGGTCTCACCGATGCTGAGCTACCTGCTGCCCATTCTCATCGCCGGTCAGGGCGGCTATATGGTCGCAAAGGAACGCGGCCGCGTCATTGCCTGCATCGCCGTTATCGGCTGCATCTGCGGCTCGGACTACACCATGCTGATGGGTGCGATGGTGATGGGCCCGCTGGCAGGCTGGGTCATCAAGCAGTTTGACAACCGCGTGGAGGAGCACATTCCCGCCGGTTTTGAAATGCTGGTCCACAATTTCTCCATCGGCATCCTCGGCATGCTGCTGGCGATCCTCGGCTACTACGTTATCGGCCCGTTTATGACCGCCATTCTCACCGTACTTACCGCAGGCGTTGATTTTCTGGTCAGCCACAGCCTGCTGCCGCTGGTTTCCATCTTTATTGAACCGGCAAAGGTGCTGTTCCTGAACAACGCCATCAACCACGGTATTTTCAACCCAATTGGCGTCAGCCAGGCCGCAGAGGCCGGCCGCTCCATCATGTACATGCTCGAGACCAATCCCGGTCCCGGTCTGGGCGTTCTGCTGGCGTACTGCCTGTTCTGCAAGGACAAGACCACACGTCAGTCCGCTCCCGGCGCGGTTGTCATTCACCTGCTCGGCGGTATCCACGAGATCTACTTCCCGTACATTCTGATGAATCCGATCATCATTCTGGCTCCGATCACGGGCAACTTCTGCGCGATCCTGTTCTACACCATGACCGGTCTGTCCGGCCCGGCATCCCCCGGTTCGATCATTGCCTACATGGCGATGGCGCCGCGTGACTCCGTTCTGACGGTATTTATCGGCGTTGTCCTTGCAGCTGCCGTATCGTTTGTACTCTCGTCTGTCATTCTCAAAGCAACTTCCGGCAATGCGCAGAACCTCAGCGAAGCGCAGGCCAAAATGCAGGACATGAAAGCGCAGGCCAAGGGGGAAGCACCCGCAGCCATCGAATCCGCACCGATAAACGCCGGTGACGTGCACAAGATCGTCTTTTCGTGCGACGCAGGCATGGGGTCGAGCGCGATGGGCGCGACCAAGTTCCACAACCGCATCAAGGCCGAGCGTCCGGAGCTGATCGTCACTAACTCCAGTGTAGATAACGTACCTGCTGACGCAGATATCGTTGTCTGCCAGCGTGTTCTCGCCGAGCGTGCCCGCAGGAGTGCACCGCAGGCACAGATCATCACCATTGGCAACTTCCTTGCGGACCCGAATCTGGACACCCTGTACCAGACGCTGACCGCTGCACCTGCCGCGAAAGCCGCGGCTCCCGAAACCACTGACGAACCTGCCGCGCAGGATCAGGGCCTTGTAATCCAGGCCGAGGACATTCAGCTTGGCTTACCCTCTGTTGATAAGGAAACCGCGATCCGCGCCGCAGGTGCGCTGCTTGCCAAACGCGGCTATGTCGATGCCGACTACGCCGATGCAATGGTCGAGCGCGAAAAGCTCGTTACCACCTACATGGGCATGGGCGTTGCCATCCCGCACGGCACGAGCGAAAAGAAATCCACTGTCAAAAAGTCCGGCGTTGTCATGCTGCAGTACCCCGACGGCGTAGACTTCGGTGACGAGAAAGCATACCTCATTTTCGGCATTGCCGGTGTCGGTGACGCACACCTTGACCTGCTCGCCCATGTCTGCGAGGTCCTCGAGGACGAGGAGGCGCTTGAAATGATGAAGAAAACCCCGGATATCAAGTTTGTACTGACCCACCTGCAGTAAAAGGAGAAAGTTTCATGAAACAGTTTACCATCACCATTCAGGATAAGGAAGGCCTGCACGCCCGTCCGGCCGGTCTGCTGAGCAAGGCCGCCAAGGGTTTCCAGTGCGCGGTAACGCTCACCAAGGGCGAAAAGACCGCTGACCTCAAGAAGATTTTCGCAGTAATGGGTCTGGCCGTCAAGGGCGGCGACAGCATCACTGTTACCTGCGACGGCGCAGACGAGGAAGCTGCAGCTGCTGCGCTCGAGAAGATGTTCGCTGAGATCAAGTAACTGAATTTCGACACAATCAAACCTGAAAAACCAGGAGAGGGATAACCTCTCCTGGTTTTTCCTGTTCCGAACGCAAAGGGTCTCCCGCCGAATGGCGGGAGACCCTTCCTCATTTTACCGGCTTATTTACCGGTCTTTTCACACAGATTCTGCATGATAACAGCTACCTGTGCACGGGTGGCCGTGCCCTGCGGGTCAAAACGGTTGCCCGATTTGCCGCTCAGCAGACCAGCCTTCTGCATTCTGGTTACAGCGTCCTTCGCGTAAGCGCGGATGCTTGCGCTGTCGGCAAATGCGGCTGCACTGCCGGTTTCCTCTACCTTGGTGCCGGTGGCGGTCAGATAATTATCCATGATAACCGCAGCCTGCTCACGGGTGATGAGCGCATTCGGATTGAAATGCGAAGCGTCCACGCCGGAAACGATCTTGTTGGCTGCTGCCCAGTTGACGTATGCGTTGTAGTACATTTTGCTGTCTACATCGGCAAACTGACTCTGGGTGTTGTACGCGGAGATGTCTGCGCCTGCCATACGGCCAAGCACGGTGACAAACATGCCGCGGGTCATGCCCTCGTTCGGGGAGAAGGTGGTTGCGGTCGTGCCGTTGAACAGCGCCTTATCGGTCACATATTCGATGGCATCCTTTGCCCAGTGGCCCGCGATGTCGGTGAAGGTGCTTACCGTACCCTCAACGACCTTAACATTCTTGCCCACGGTGCCGTAGTCGTCGTAATCCACAGAGTAATCGTTGAATACATCATCGGATTCGTAGCCTACTGCATCGGTGAAGGTGCCCTCGTTCCAGTCTGCCAGCGTTGCCCAGGTATTGGTATTGCCGGCCTTGATGGAATACGAGTTGATAACCGGAATATCGGTGGACTTCTCTGCAACAGAAGAGTTCAGTACGGTAGTAACGCGAACATACTTTGCACTGCCCAGTGCGGAAATATCAACCGTGTTCTTGCCGTTCTTCAGCTCTGCGGACTGGGAAGCCTTTACGGTCTTGCCGTCGTCCGAGGTCTCAACGGTTGCGGTTGCAGAAGCCGCGCCGGTAATCTCTGCGTTATAGGTAAACTGTGCTGCACTGCCGGTCATTGCGCGCCACTCGGTGGTGTGCGTGCCCTTGGTGACGATATTCTCCGGTGCGTAATCCAGCCATACGACCAGCTTGTCGCTTTCCGGACCCTTTGCAGTCGGATTTGCGTAAATCTGCTTGTTCTCCTCTGCGGTCAGCTTGGTGGTATAGAAGCGGAGCTGACCGATGTCACCTGTCAGCATGGTGTGCGTCTTGCCGCGGCCGCGGTCTGTCAGCAGATGACGGTGGAATGCAAAGCCGGAGTACATGGACTTGCCTTCCCAGTTGCGGATCTCAGAATCAAAATTCGGTGCATCGGTGTGGCCGCTTGCCTTGGTATCCTCGTAGCTGTCGCCGCCGGTTGCACGATCAAAGCCGCCGGTGTACTGTACCCACTTGCCGAGGGTAACGCCGCCGCCCATATTCTCGTCGTCGTTCCAGAAGTACTCGCCGTTATCGTTGTTAAAGCCAATGCCATAGGTAACCATGCCGGTCTTGCGGACTGCCATGCGGAACAGGTAGTTGGTGCCGTAGCTGATGGAAGCGCCCTTCATCAGCAGCGGGTTGTGGTCCCACTCATCGCCCGTTGCCAGACGATCGATGTTTGCCCAAACCATGCCGGTAACGCCGTTGTCTACCACATAGTTCTTGTTATCCGGAATTTCCACATAATCGTCCACGCCGTCCAGAGACAGACCCCAGCCGCCGTTGTACTTAACGAGCGTCGGATTGCCGCGGATGATGCCGTCGTTGCCCTTGCCGGACTTATCCTTTACGATCGGGGTGCCCTGCATGGAGCCGAGCACGGCAACGGTCTTCTCTGCCGAGTTACCAACCTTGACGGCATAGCTGCCGCCTGCCGGTGCCTTGTAGGCAAACTCAACCGTGCGGGTCTCGCCTGCCTTGAGCGCAGTCTTCTGCGAGGTAACGGCTGCGCCGTTGATGTACAGCACTGCCTCTGCGGTGCCATCCTCATTGCCGATGTTCTGCACATCCGCCTTGGTGTAGATGACATCGCTGGTCGGCTCGCTTACCGTGCCGCTGCCAAGCTGCAGGCGCAGGTTGCTGTAGGTGTAGGTCGCCTTGCGGAAGGTAACATTGACGGTCTTGGTGTAGCTGTCCAGCTTGAGGGTATGCGTGCCGAGTGCAGAAAGCGTCAGCGGTGCGCTCAGCGTTGCGGACTCGCCGGGATTCAGACCGACAACACGCTCCTTGCCGCTCTTGCCGAACTCATACAGCCAACGGTCGGTGCCGTTGTCCTTGACACACATGGAGGCGGTCGCCAGACCCTTGCCGACATTGGTCACCTTTGCGGATACCGTAACAGTGCCGTTGGACTGAACGGTGTCCGGGGTGATGGAAATATCGCTGTACGCCAGCTTGGCGCCGTCCTTGGACAGCGTAACCGTCTCAAATACCTTCTCGCCGTCGCTGCTCAGACCCAGGTTCTTATAGGTCAGCAGACCGTCCTTGACGGTTACTTCGAGCATATCGCCCTTGCCGGTTGCAAGCAGGTTGGGATAGTTGTCGTTTAGGCGCTGATCCGGCTTGCCAGTGTCGATCTTGCCGTCACCGATGCGGGCATCGCCCTGAGTTACATACAGGGTATCCGCGCCGCGCTTCGGATCAGCAGAAGCATAGCGGGAATACAGATGGGTATGGCCGCTGAACATGATATTCACGTTGCCGTTCTCCACGATGGAGGGAACGTACTTGCGGGTCAGATCATCCTCGAACGGATGGTGCATGGTAACAACGCGGAAGTCAGCCTTCTTGGCATCGTCGGTTGCAAGATCGGCCTTGAGCCAGTCGAGCGACTCGTTTACAACGGCCTTGGTTGCCGCATCCGCCTCGCCGCCGCCTGCGGTGGAGTTCAGCTCGAACAGGGACCACGGGTTGCTGTCCAGCATATCGAAATGCACCGGACCGCAGTCAAACGCTACGTTGCGTCCGGTCTCATTGGACTTATACTGCTCCTTCTGCACCTTGGTGACATACTCATCAAAGTAGACACCGTAATCGTGGTTGCCGCTGTTGTAGATGACCGGCACATTGTGCAGGAACGAGCCGACATTCTGGAACCAGTACGGGAACTGATCCTTCTGAGAGCCGGTGCCCTCTACCATATCGCCGGTATGCAGGATAAAGTCCGGATCGAACTGTGCGATCACGTCGGAAACCTTAGTTGCCGTTTCAAAGCGATGGCTGTCGCTGACAACCACAAAGCGGATCTCATCCGAATTTTCGGGCAGCGTGCGGAAGTGACCATCCATAGTCTGTCCGTCCTCGGTCTCAACCTTGTAGGTATAGGTCGTACCCGGAGTCAGATCGGTCAGGCGGGCACGATACATGTGCATGCTCTCACCCTTAAACTTTTCGCCCTCCTCTACCGGAACCTCGAGCGTTTTCTTGTCCGCATCGCTCGTACCGTAGGTAATGGTGGACTTCATTGGTTTATCCAGTTCCCAAACGACAACCATGCCGTTTGTTTTCGGGGTCATCAGGTACGGACCTGTCAGGAAGGAGCCGGTATCCGTCCTTCCGATTGCGAAAGCAGTGCTCGGCACCAGTGTTGCCAGCATCACGGCCGACAGCACACCGCTGAGCAGCCGCCGCATACGCAAA
>OHXX01000402.1_pt1 | contig 10631 bp, 9 predicted proteins | sample 1580101 | NCBI WGS metagenome assembly OHXX01 (sample SAMEA3882525, study PRJEB24775) | human gut metagenome | biome: human-associated habitat; feature: intestine environment; material: feces | place: Netherlands | collected 2009/2010 | reverse complement strand
CGGTGGTGCCGTCCACAGAGATATCCTCCGCCGCCGGGAGGTCCGCCAGAGACACGGCGATGGTGCCGTCCTCCCCACGGGTCAGGTGCAGCCCCCAGCTGCCGATGATGGCCCCCAGCGTCTCGTCGCCCCGGTGGGTCACCAGCACCACATACAGTTCTTTCTCCCCTTCCGGCAGCAGCACCGACAGGTTCTGCTCCGTCAGGGCGTCGCCGCCGTTCCAATCACAGTAAAGGGGGTCCTCCGCCGTGCCGGCAGCGCTGCCACGCAGCAGGGGCTTGCCGGGCTGGATGGGCTTGGAATCCCGGCGGATGATCTCGTCGGTGGATTCCGCCAGCTTCTTCTCGATCTGAGCCGTCAGGGCGTCCGCCTGCTGCTGGAGCTTCTCCTTATCCTCCGCCAGCTGGAGCTGCTGGAGTTCCTTGCGGGTATTCTCCTGTCGCAGCCGCAGGCGCTCCAGAGCGATGCGGGCCCGCTCCACGTCCAACTCCGTCAGGGTGCTGTCGTAGCTCAGCAGCCGGTCTCCCTTCTTCACCGTCTGGCCCTCCGTCACATAGACCTGTGCGGAGGTCTGGGTCTGGGAAAGAAACACCTTCTGGAGCTTATCCATGGCGACGGTACCGCTGGTCTCTGTGGTGTCGCCCCAATAGTCCGTCATGCTGATGCCCGTCACCGGATACACCTTCACGGTGCTGCGGCTGCCGTTGCGAAGCAGAGTCAGGCCACCCCACACCAGAGCGCATACGCCCACCACGATGCCCGCCGCCAGAAAGGAGCGTTTCAGTTTCTTATTCATGGCTGTCACCTCCGCTGAGGACGCCGTCCCGGATGGTCATGATCCGCTGGGCCTGCCGTGCCACCTGCGCATCGTGGGTGATCATGATGATGGTGGCACCGTTTTCATGGAGCTGACGGAACAGCTCCATGACCTGTGCGCCGCTGGCAGAATCCAGAGCGCCGGTGGGTTCGTCCGCCAGCAGCAGCTTGGGGCCGCCCACCATGGCCCGTGCAATGGCCACACGCTGGCACTGGCCGCCGGACAGCTGGTCCGGGCGATGGTCGATCCGGTCGCCGAGGCCCACCATCTCCAGCGCCGCACGGGCCCGCTCCCGGCGCTCTGCCTTTTTCACCCCGCCGTACAGCAGCGGCAGGGCCACGTTATCCAGCGCCGTCAACCGGGGCAGCAGATGAAAGGACTGGAACACGAATCCCAGCTCCTGATTCCGCACCTGCGCCAGCTGTAGGTTCGTGCAGGCGGTGATATCCTGCCCGCACAGGAGATAGCTGCCGCTGGTGGGCTCATCCAAACAGCCGATGATGTTCATCAGCGTGGTCTTGCCGCTGCCGGAGGGTCCCATGATGGCAAGGTACTCCCCCTCGGACACATTCAGACTCACGTCCCGCAGCACACGGGTCACGGTCTTGCCCATAGGGTAGTCCTTGCAGATATTCCGCATTTCAAGGATCATGCTCAGCCCTCCGTCACGGCGCCGTCCGTTACGGCACCGTCGCCGCCCTCCGGCAGATCTAAGCCGCCGTCCATAGCGGGCTGGTCAAAGCTGCCGTCCGGGGTTTTGCTGTCGTCCGGGGTTTTGCTGCCGTCCGGGGTTTTGCTGTCGTCCGGCTTGAAGGTACCCTGGTCATAGGGGACGCAGGTCATACCCACCGCCAGCGTTTCGTCGGGGAAGGCGATGTAGTCCTCCGCCGCCAAGCCGCTCTCCACGGGATAGGTGGCCAAGTCCTCCTCATAGGTCCCCAGGGTCAGGCCGCGCTTTTCCAGCTTCCCGTTCTTATCCTGTGCCCACACCCACGGGGAGGTGTCGGCATCATTGATGTAGTAGGCAGGCAGATGGATGCCCTCCTGCTTCTGACCCTGACCGTGATCCGGCTCGATATAGACGTGCTGGCCCATCAGCAGGCCGTCGCTGCTGTCCAGCGTCACATAGAAGGGGTACTTGCTGGCGGTGGACACGTCGCTGCCGCCGTCCGTCATCCCCTGATTTCCGCCGGAGACGGGATTCTTCCAGTCGATGGAGGTGACGCTGCCCTTCCAGACGTCGCTGCCCACACGGGAGCGGATCAGCACCTGTGTCCCATCGGAGAGAGCGGAGGCGTTACTCTCGTTGACATAGCCCTTCACCCGGAAGCCCGCCGTCTCCACGATGGTCACGATGGGCAGTGCATTCCCATTGCTATCGGTGCCGCCGTTTTCGTTCACCGTCCGCACCCGACCGTCTACCGGAGAGGTGATCTTGGCGTTGCCGACGCTGTCGGTAAGGCGCTGCACCTCCTTCTCCTTCAGGGAGATGTTATACTGCTGCTCCAGAATGGCCGCCGTAGCCTCCCGGATCTCCAGATCGTATTGCAGCTGCTGATCCGGGGAGACGTTGCTCTTGTCCCGCTCCAGCCGGGCCTTCTCCTCCTGCTTGGCGCTGAGGGTGCTCTTCATCTGGTCCAGCTCCAGCTGGGCTTTCTCCAGATCCAGCTGCGCCTGCGTCTGGTCGTAGGTAAAGAGGGTCTGGCCCTTTTTCACCTCATCCCCGGCCTTCACGGCCACGGAGGCCACCCGCCGGCTCTCGTCCTTCGCGATCTTTGTCTCGCCCTGAGCGCTGACGACTCCAGCGAAGCGATCCACCCGTCCCACACCGCTCAGGCCGCAGATCATGGATACGGATTCCACCGACGCCTCGCCTTTGCTGCTTTTTCCGCAGCCCGCCAAGCTGCTCAGCAGCAATAGCGCCGCTAAAAGCAGTGCCATCTTTTTCATGGTCATTTCTCCTTTAATTTCACTGAGTTTTGCCCAAACGGCTCCTTGCGCCGCCGGTCTTTCCTTTTATAGGACGGCAATGGGCCGGAAAAGGTTCCCTCCATCGCCTATGGCGGCGAAAATGAGCATTGACAGTCCACTCAGTGCAGAGTATGATATATTACAGATATATCATGGAGGTAGGGCTATGGAACTGCTCAGCTATCGAACCTTAGGCGCAGAGGCGTCCCTGTCCCGGCGGATGCCGGAGCGTGTCCTGCAATTTGGGGACGGCAACTTCCTGCGAGGCTTTGTGGATGATTTCATCGATCAGATGAACGAAAAGGCGGACTTTGACAGCAGCGTGGTGATCGTCCCTCCAGCCTCCACCGGCAAGACGGGGCGCATCAACCGGCAGGACGGGCTGTATCAGCTGTATCTGCGGGGAAAGCTCAACGGTCAGGTAGTCGATCAGAGAAGGCTCATCCGGTGCATCAGCCGAGCACTGGACGTGTTCACCCAGTGGCAGGAGCTGCTGGATTTTGTGTGCAGCGATGAACTGCGGTTCGTGATTTCCAACACTACGGAGGCAGGCATCGTCTACGATCCCGACTGTCGCTTTGACGACTGCCCGCCCGCCTCCTTCCCCGCCAAGCTGACCCGGCTGCTGTGGCAGCGCTGGTACGCCGGAAAACCGGGTCTCATTCTTCTGCCCTGTGAGCTCATTGCCAACAACGGCACCGTCCTGCGGGACACCGTGCTGCGCCACGCCGCCGACTGGGCACTGGAGGAGGATTTCCTGCACTGGCTCCGGGAGGAGAACCATTTTTGCAATACGCTGGTGGATCGCATCGTCACCGGATATCCTGCCGCTCAGGCTTCCCGGCTCAACGCTGAAAACGGCTATGAGGATGCCCTGCTGGATACCGCAGAGCCCTTCGGGCTGTGGGTCATCGAGGGCGACGAGGCCCTGAGCCTGGAGTTTCCCGCCCAAAAGGCGGGGCTGCCGGTGAAGTTCGTGGCGGACCACCATCCTTATAAGGAGCAGAAGGTCCGCATTCTGAACGGCGGCCACACCAGCATGGTGCTGGCGGCCTATCTGGCGGGCCACAACATCGTCCGGGAGTGTATGGAGGACGAGGCCGTCCGGGCGTATCTGGAGGGGGCGCTGTTTCAGGAGATCATCCCCACCCTATCCCTGCCCCGTGAGGACTGCGAAGCCTTTGCCCGTGCGGTGGAGGAGCGGTTCGCCAACCCCTGCATCGATCACCGGCTGCTGGATATCGCCCTGAACTCCGTCTCCAAGTGGCGGGCACGGGTGCTGCCCAGCGTCACCGCCTATCTGGAAAAGACAGGGCGGCTGCCGGTGCGGCTGACCTTCTCCTTTGCCGCTCTGTGCGCCTTCTATACCCAAGGTCAGCGCAGCGGTGAGACATACCCTGTGCGGGACGAGGCGGCCGTGCTGGAGTTCTTTGCCGCCCATGCAGAGGATACGTCGCAGATGCTGATAACGGCGTTGGCCGCACAGGAGAACTTCTGGGGGCAGAATCTGAACCAACTGCCCGGCTTTAGTGCCGCCGCAGCCGCTCATCTGGAGCGCATCCGCCGGGACGGCATAGCCGCCGCCATGGATGCCTGCCGAAAGGAGGCGGTGCTATGAGTCATATTCTGCAAATCCATCCCGACGACAACGTAGCTGTGGCGCTGGAGCCTTTGAAGGCCGGCGAGACATTGGAAACCTCCGCCGGAACCGTAACCCTGCGAGAGGATATCCCCCAAGGTCACAAGCTGGCGCTGATGGATATCCCCTCCGGGGCCGTCGTAGTGAAATACGGCTTTCCCATTGGCCACGCTACCCAAACCATCCATGTGGGCGACTGGGTCCACAGCCACGATCTGGCCACCTCCCTCGACGGAGAGGCCGTTACCTCGGCGTCCATCGCCGTCCCGACGCGATCGGTGGTCCCTGCCTCCCGCACCTTTCAGGGCTTTCGCCGCAAGGGAGGGGTGGGCATCCGCAATGAAATCTGGATCATCCCCACCGTAGGCTGTGTCAACAGCGTGGCCGAAACGCTGGCACGGATAGTCTCCCGCGATATCCGAGGCAGCGTGACGGGTGTCTACGCTTGGCCCCATCCCTATGGCTGTTCCCAAACGGGAGGCGATCAGGAGCATACCCGTCGTATCCTGTGTGATCTGATCCGCCATCCCAATGCAGGCGGTGTACTGGTGCTGGGACTGGGCTGTGAAAACAGCAACATCGGGGAGCTGAAAAAGCTACTGGGGAATTGGGACCCGGAGCGCACGGCGTTTCTGGAGTGTCAGTCCGTCCCGGACGAACTGGAGGCCGGCAGGGCGCTGCTGCGCCAGCTCATTGACCACGCCTCCAAGGATGTCCGGTGCAGCATCCCCGTCAGCGAACTGGTCGTCGGTCTCAAGTGCGGCGGCTCCGACGGTCTGTCGGGCATCACCGCCAATCCACTGGTGGGCCGCATTGTCGACAGGCTGGTGGCCATGGGCGGCACGGCTCTGCTGGCGGAGGTGCCGGAAATGTTCGGTGCCGAAGGCGTGCTGTTCCGCCGCTGTGCCGATGAAACAGTACAAAAGGAACTGCCGGCATTGGTAGCAGATTTCAAGGACTACTTCATCCGGCACGGACAAGTGGTATACGAAAATCCCTCCCCCGGCAACAAGGCCGGCGGCATCACCACACTGGAGGAGAAGTCTCTGGGCTGTGTCCAGAAGGGCGGCAGTTCTCCTATCTGTGGGGTACTGTCCTACGGTCAGCGGGTACAGAACAGAGGCCTGACCGTACTCCAGACCCCCGGTAACGATCTGGTGTCCACCACCGCTCTGGCGGCGGCCGGGGCGCACATGGTGCTCTTCACCACTGGGCGGGGAACGCCCTTTGCCGGGCCCGTCCCCACGTTGAAGATCTCCACCAACACCGCCCTGGCCCAGCGCAAGCCCCGATGGATCGACTTCAACGCCGGTACGCTGGTGCAGGGGGACTCTTGGGATGATGCCGCAGAGGCTCTGCTGGATCGGGTGATGGCCACAGCCTCCGGTCTGGCCACCTGCTCTGAGAATCTGGGCTACCGAGAGCTGGCTATCTGGAAGGACGGCGTTACCCTGTAATCAAAGCCTTCCAACGAACATAGAACGAGAGAGGGGACAGCCCAATGGGCTGTCCCCTCTCTTTTCTTTTACTCAGAAGGATGCGTGCATCATCGTGTGGATGGCCTCCTGATACGACAGCTGGATGTGCTCCTCCATCAGGCGGCAGGCCCGATCCACATCCTTCTCCAGAATGGCATCCAGAATGTCGATATGCTCCCGGTTACTGATCTGATAGCGGTCAGCCCTCCACGCCGTAACCCGGATCAGGTTCAGGAAGTCTACCAGACTCCGCATGAGGTTGGAAGCATACTGATTGTGAAACACGTCCACCAACTCCAGATGAAACCGGTTATCCAAATCGATCAGCGGTGCCGCTGTCTCGCCGGCGTTGGAGGCCGTATCATCGGCATGACCCTGTAGCAGCGCCCGCATATCCACAGCCCACTGCGGATCCACCATGCCGCAGCACTGGCGCAGAATGGCAGGCTCCATGATCCCACGAATCTCAAAGATATCGTGGATGTCCTTGGGTGTAGGGCGTGTGACCTCGATGCCCTTGCGGGGATGGATGGTCACCAGCCGATCCTGTGCCAGCGCCAGCACGGCCTCCCGCACCGGCGTCCTTCCCAGCTCCAGTATTTCCTGCAGCTGCGACTCATTGATAAACTGCCCCGGCATCAGCTCCTTTTGCAGAATCATGATTTTGATGCGGTCATAGGCGACACGGGACAGGCATTTTTGTTTTTCAGTGGCAATGCGTGGCATAGGTACCTCCCTGATTGGTGTGTAATATATCACCAGTCCATTATTTCAAATCATATAATATATCAGGCGCTCCTTATATTACTATTCCTTCCTGCATTTGTCAACCCTCTTTGTCACTTTGCACAAGATTTACTCGTAAAATTTGTACATTAAAAACGGCAAAAATCGGTGCTTTTTAGGCAAATGGCTGCATTTTCAACTTGACACCCCTCCTAAACTATGGTATCCTCGTAATCAAGAAATATATCACAGATATATCGATGATATATAAATAACGTCAGTGCGATGCAAGATCACGCTGTCCTTCGGACGGAGGTCACTGAAAATGAAGCATTTTATGGACGAGGAGTTCCTTCTGGATACCCAGACGGCCCGTGAGCTGTACCACGGTGTTGCGGAAAAGCAGCCCATCATGGATTACCACTGCCACGTCAGCCCCAAGGAGATCGCAGAAAACCGCTCCTTTGCCAACCTCACCCAGCTGTGGCTGGAGGGCGACCACTACAAATGGCGCCTGATGCGGGCCTGCGGTGTGCCGGAGCGTCTCATCACCGGCGATGCACCGGATCAGGAGAAGTTCCGGGCATGGGCCGCCACACTGGAGCGGGCTGTGGGCAACCCCATTTACCACTGGAGTCATCTGGAACTGAAGCGCTACTTCGGCTTCGACGGCTATCTCACCTCCCGCAACGCCGATGCAGTGTGGGAACACTGCCAGAAGGTCATCGGTGACGGGATGCGGGTGCGGGATATTCTGAAAAAGTCCAACGTCACTCTGCTGTGTACCACCGACGACCCGGCAGATGATCTCTGCTGGCACGAACAGCTGGCCGCCGATGATACGCTGCAGACCGTGGTGTTACCGGCCTTCCGCCCGGACAAGGCGGTAAATCTGGAAAAGCCAGACTTTGCCGATTACATTGCTAAACTCTCTCAGTCTGCCGGGACGGAGATCCAGAACATGGACACCCTGCTGGCGGCACTGGAACACCGGATGGACTACTTCGCCGCTCACGGCTGCGCCGTAGCCGACCACGGGCTGGACAACATCGTGTTCCGCACGGCGGACACGGCGGCGCTGGATGCCATCCTGCAAAAGCGGCTGACCGGCCTCCCCATCACCGAGGAGGAGCTGTGGCAGTATAAGACGGCGTTGCTGCTGTACTTTGGACGTGGCTATGCCCGGCGGAGCTGGGTCATGCAGCTGCACTTCGCCGCCCAGCGCAACAATAATACCCGGATGTTCCGCCAACTGGGGCCCGACACCGGCTATGACAGCATCGGCCCGGCGGTGAACCTGCCGGATCTGGCACGGCTGCTGGATACGCTGGAGGCCGAGGAGGCCCTGCCCAAGACCATCCTCTATTCGCTGGATCCCAACGATAACGCCGCTCTGGTGACCCTTATGGGCTGCTATCAGGGTGAGGGAGTCCGCAGTAAGCTGCAGCACGGCTCTGCCTGGTGGTTCAACGACTGCAAGGACGGCATGGAGGCCCAGCTGAAGGGTCTGGCTGCCGGAGGTGTGCTGGGAAACTTCGTGGGAATGCTCACCGACTCCCGTAGCTTCCTCTCCTACACCCGGCACGACTACTTCCGCCGCATCCTGTGCGGTCTGCTGGGCCGCTGGGTGGAGGAGGGTCAATACCCGGACGACCGTCCCCTGCTGGAGGAGATGGTGGCCGATATCTGCTACCGCAACAGCGTTTCCTATTTCGGATTCCAGCACCATCACTTACGGGGGTATGAAAAATGAGCATGATCAGCGTAAAGGGCCTGCGAAAGACCTTCGGCAAGAACGAGGTCCTCAAGGGCGTAGATATTGAGATCCAGCCCGGTGAGGTGGTGGCCATCGTTGGCCCCTCCGGCTGCGGCAAGTCCACCTTCCTGCGGTGTCTGAACCTGCTGGAAAAGCCCACCGGCGGCAGCATCATCTATCACGGCACCGATCTGGTCACCGCCCCGCCCAAGGAGAGCACCAAGCTCCTGCTGGGTATGGGCATGGTGTTCCAGCAGTTCAACCTTTTCCCCCACAAGACCGTGCTGGACAACATCATGCTGGCGCCTGTGAAGGTGCAGGGCGTGAATAAGAAAACCGCCGAGGAGCGTGCCATGGCTCTGCTCCAGACTGTGGGGCTGGCAGACAAGCGTGACGCTTATCCCAATCAGCTCTCCGGCGGTCAGCAGCAGCGCATCGCCATCGCCCGCTCGCTGGCTCTGCAGCCGGAGGTCATGCTCTTCGACGAACCCACCTCCGCTCTGGACCCCGAAATGGTGGGTGAGGTGCTGGACGTTATGAAGAAGCTGGCCGCTGAAGGTATGACCATGCTGGTGGTAACCCACGAGATGGGCTTTGCCCGTGAGGCAGCCGACCGGGTCATCTTCATCGACGGCGGCGTCATCGTGGAGGACAGCGAGCCTCAGGAATTCTTTGCACATCCCAAGAACAAGCGTCTGCAGGATTTTCTCAGCAAGATGCTTTGATAAAAACAGACTTAAACAAACAGGAGGAACCTACTATGTCTCTCATTCAGGTAGCCCGGTACAGCGACGTCAAGTACGATTTCAAGGACGGCTTCGCCCGTGTACCCGTGCTGGAGAACGCCTTTGATCAGGCCTGCTTCGCCCATTGCGCCCTGCAGCCCGGCCACTCCATCACCCCCGACGTCTACTCCGTCACCGAACACAACCAGCTGTTCTTCTTCACCAAGGGCAAGGGCTATATCACCACGCCCCGTCAGGCCTGGAACATCAACGAGCCCGGCGTATTCGTCCCGGAGTTCGACACCGAGCGCTTCACCATCACCTGCTCCGCCGACAGCAAGGAGCCTCTGGAGTTCCTGCACATCGTCACTGAGCTCAACGACTACGACAAGACCTGTCTGGTAGAGTCCCGCATGGTACTGCCCCGCTTCCGCACCATCTCTCAGGGCTGGACCTATGACGAGGACTTTAAGGACAACTCCGTCACCACCTCCATGATGCTGCTGGAGCACCGCAATCTGGGCCGCCTGTCCATGGGTTGCGTCAAGGGCACCGGCCCCATCGAGATCGGTCAGCACATCCACAACGAGCTGGCCCAGTGGTACTTCCCCCTGCCCAGCTCCGACTTCATCTATACCGCAGGCGGTGAGGAGGTCCATATGACCGGCGGCGACCTGTCCTACACCCCCACCGGCTTCTGGCACGGCAGCCGTGTAGAGGCTGGCAAGAAGTGCGACTACATCTGGTTCGAGATGTGCATAGAGGGCTATCCCGGCGAGATCAAGTAAAAACGCTTTCCACGCCTCTTTTAGGCGCAGATACCGATATTTCCATACTGTAAAGGAGAATTTATCATGGCTCTGGTCAAGATTTCGAGAGGTGCTGATATCCAGCACAACTATGTCAACGGCGTCTCCCGTGTGAGCATTCTGGAGGGCGCTTATAAGGATGCCACCGTGGAGCGCATCTCCCTGCAGCCCGGTGCGGACTTCTCCGCCGAGCTGTATGATTTTTTTCCGCATCTGTTTTACGACATTGGACAGAACATCTGTTCCGATATGTGGCTTTGCTTCGTAGAGAATTTCCGGCTGCGCGCCGTTTTCTACAAAAATCGAAAGGACATGTCTGCCGCGTCCGTCTTTATCTTTGATCAGAGTGTTCAATTTGCCGTCTGAAAACGTGCCTGCGCCGCCCTCTCCAAACGAAACGTTGGATTCCGGGTTTAAGGGTCCGCCGTCCCAGAAGGCTTCGACATCCTTTTTGCGCGCTTCCACGTCCTTTCCTCGTTCCAGCAGAATCGGACGATAGCCGTTTTGTGCGAGCATGTAGCAGCAAAACAGACCTGCAGGACCGCTTCCGATAATCACGGGGCGTCTGCGCAGCGCCTTCGTCCCCGGCTTCGGAAATTGATACGGTCGCTCTGTCACGATGGAAACGTCCTTATTTTTGCTGCGGGACACACAGTTTTGCTCGGAGATGCCGTTTAATGTGATGTCCACGACGTAAATCAAGAAAATGT
>OHXX01000398.1_pt1 | contig 10673 bp, 7 predicted proteins | sample 1580101 | NCBI WGS metagenome assembly OHXX01 (sample SAMEA3882525, study PRJEB24775) | human gut metagenome | biome: human-associated habitat; feature: intestine environment; material: feces | place: Netherlands | collected 2009/2010 | reverse complement strand
CCGATGAGGATGGAAGTGCCGACTTGAGCTATGTGCTGGAAGTTGCCCGCACCATTGGACGCAATATGCAGAAATATGTGTTGGTGGTAACCAAAAGTACCGTTCCCGTAGGTACTGCCAGAAAAGTGCGGGCTACCATTCAAGAAGAACTTGATAAGAGAGGGATGAACATTGACTTCGATATCGCTTCGAATCCCGAGTTTCTGAAAGAAGGTAATGCTATCAACGATTTTATGAGTCCCGACCGTGTAGTGGTGGGAGTAGAGTCCGAACGAGCCAAGAAGATAATGAGCAAGCTCTACAAACCATTCCTGCTGAACAACTTCCGTGTCATCTTTATGGACATCCCTTCTGCAGAAATGACAAAGTATGCAGCTAACTCCATGCTTGCCACCCGCATCAGCTTCATGAACGACATTGCCAATTTGTGCGAATTAGTGGGAGCGGATGTAAACATGGTGCGCAGTGGTATCGGTTCGGATACCCGTATCGGACGCAAGTTCCTCTATCCGGGGATAGGTTACGGCGGCTTCCCTAAGGATGTAAAGGCACTGATTAAAACGGCTGAACTGAGCGGCTACAAGATGCGTGTACTCCATGCAGTAGAGGAGGTGAACGAGAAACAGAAGAGTATCTTATTCGAAAAGTTGCAGAAGCATTTCAATAATGATTTGGAGGGAAAGACCATTGCCATTTGGGGGCTGGCCTTTAAACCCGAAACAGATGACATGCGTGAAGCCCCGGCTCTGGTATTGATTGACGAGTTGCTGAAGGCCGGTTGTAAAGTACGTGCCTACGACCCGGCTGCCATGAACGAATGCCGACGCCGCATAGGAGAAAGTATTTATTATGCGACAGATATGTATGATGCTGCGCTGGATGCAGATGCACTGATGCTGGTGACCGAATGGAAAGAATTCCGCCTGCCTTCATGGGCAGTCATCAAGAAAACTATGGAACAGCCGTTGGTATTGGACGGACGTAACATTTACGACAAGAAAGATATGGAAGAACAAGGTTTCACATATCATTGCATCGGAAAATAAAGTTGCAGAAAAAAGAAAAGAAATAAATAGGGACGTTATGACAATAAAAAGAAGTGCGATTCTCATTGTACTTGTTGTCTCATTGGCATCATGCAGCAACAGACAAAACGGGGAGGTTTCCGTCAAGGAAGACCTTACTGCAAAACAACTGTTGCAAGGCATCTGGGTGAACGATGAAACAGAAATGCCGTTGATGCGCATCGAAGGGGATACGGTATATTATGCCAACCCGCAAAGCGCTCCCGTACCTTTCAAGGTTGTTCACGATACAATCTACATATACAGCAATGAACCGGTGGCCTATAAGATAGACCGTCAAACGGAATACAGCTTCTGGTTCCACTCGCTGGCCGACGAAGTAATCAAACTGCATAAATCAGAGAATGCGGAAGATTCTTTGGTTTTCACCAGCCGGGAAGTGGAGGTCATTTCTACTACTCCGGAAGTAATAAAGAAAGACAGTATCGTAACATACAAGAATACAAGATATAGGGGATATGTATATATCAACCCCTCAAAGATGAAGGTTTTCAAGACTTCCTATTCTGAAAATGGAATCAGTGTGGACAATGTGTATTATGATAATGTAATCCATATCTGTGTATACGAAGGGAAGAAGATGCTTTACGGCCAGGACATCACTAAAAAGATGTTTGCGGATATATTCCCTGCCGAAATGCTGGACCAGGCCATTCTTGCCGATATGAATTTCATGGGTGTGGATAGTAAGGGGTACCATTATCAGGCAACCCTCGGCATACCCGAAAGTTCCGTATACAATTTGGTAAATATGATTATTGGTTTTGACAATACAATGAACATAGAAAAAGCGGAATAAATCCGCTTTTTCTATTTCTTTTCTTCACCACAATGTTTATTTCTTCTCGCCGCCATTCTGTGGACGTTTGGCTCTGGGCTTTCCACCTTTACTGTTGTTACGGCCGTTCTTGTTTCCTCCTGGCTTACGTCCGTTTCCACGGCCGCCCCGTCTTCCTCCTCCGTCAAATGCTCTCGGCTTGTATTCGGGGGCTTCGCCCAGCTCCTCGGGAACCGGTATTTTATAGATGTCCCTATCCAGGAATTTTTCGATATTCTTAAAGTTACCTTGCTCCTTTTCGGAAACGAAGGTGATGGCTACGCCGTCATTATTGGCACGCGCCGTACGTCCGATACGGTGCACATAATCTTCACTGTCGTGGGGAACGTCATAGTTTATCACCAGACGGATGTCATCGATATCAATACCTCTCGCAACGATATCTGTAGCTACCAGGATATTGATACGTCCTGCCTTGAATTCGTACATCACTTCTTCGCGCTGTGCCTGCTCTAAATCGGAGTGCATTTCACCAACGTTCAGTTTCATCTGCTTCAAGGCTTTGGTCACTTCCTTCACTTTCAGTTTGGAAGAAGCAAAGATGATGACGCGTTCCGGCGTCTCCTCTGCAAAGAGGCTACGGATGATGCCCAGCTTCTGATTCTCGTAGCAGACATAGGCTGCCTGCACAATCTTTTCCGCTGGTTTGGAAACCGCCAACTTCACTTCGGCGGGATTGTTCAGAATGTTGCCAGCCAACTGTTGTATCTTGGCAGGCATGGTAGCAGAGAACATAATGGTCTGCCGCTCTTTAGGGAGAAACTTGACAATCTGCATAATGTCATCATAGAATCCCATATCCAGCATCCGGTCTGCTTCATCCAAAATAAAATAAGAGACACGCGAAAGGTCTACATAGCCAAGACTGAGGTGGGCTATCAGACGTCCCGGAGTGGCAATGACAACATCTGCACCCAATGTCAAACCTCTTTTCTGCTGTTCGAACAGAACTCCGTCATTACCGCCATACACTGCCACACTGGAAACCGGCATGAAGTAGGAGAAGCCCTCCATCTGCTGGTCTATCTGTTGTGCCAACTCACGGGTAGGGGCCATGACAATGCAATTGATAGCATCGGCAGGGTGTCCGCCCTCTGAAAGCTTGTTCAATATAGGCAACAAATATGCGGCTGTTTTTCCCGTTCCGGTTTGTGCCACTGCTATTAAATCTCGACCTTCGAGTATGACGGGAATTGATTTTTCTTGTATGGGGGTGCACTCTTCAAAGCGCATGGCATCCAGTGCCTCCAGTACATTGCCATTTAAATGTAGTTCTGAAAACTTCATGTATCTCTTTTAAATTTGCGTACAAAGATAGGAAAAAGACTTATAAAATAGACTCTTACAGTAAAAAAATAAGCCCTTGGGACAATAATTATCTCAAGGGCTTGCAAATTTGTTTCAAGCATCTGCCTTCAACGGGGAATATCAATGTATGAATCCTTAAATCCCAGAAAGTAAAGTACGCCATCTAAGCCGATGGTATTGATGGATTGCTTGGCATTGGCAACTACTTTGGGCTTTGCATGGAAAGCGATTCCAAGGCCGGCAATTCCCAGCATGGGCAGGTCGTTGGCACCGTCGCCGACAGCAATAGTCTGCGCAATATCCACTTTCTCCACCTGAGCTATCAAACGCAGCAACTCTGCCTTACGCTTACCGTCGACTACATCACCGAGATAGCGGCCGGTCAGTTTGCCATCCTCTATTTCCAACTCGTTGGCATACACATAGTCTATACCGTACTTCTTCTGGAGGTACTGCCCGAAGTAGGTAAACCCTCCCGAAAGAATAGCTATCTTGTAACCGTATTTCTTCAAAACATACATCAGGCGATCCACACCTTCCGTAATGGGAAGATTCTCTGCAATCTCCTGCATCACGGACTCATCCAATCCTTTCAATAAAGCCACTCGTTCGCGAAAGCTCTCAATGAAATCTATCTCACCACGCATGGCGCGTTCGGTAATGGCCTTTACCTGGTCGCCCACACCCGCACGTATGGCCAATTCATCAATCACTTCTGTTTCAATCAGCGTAGAGTCCATATCGAAGCAAATGAGGCGGCGCATCCGGCGGTACATATTGTCCAACTGGAAAGAGAAATCCATTTCCAGTTCGGTTGCCAGTTTCATCAACTGTTCTTGCATGGCAATACGGTCTTTCGGAGTGCCACGAACGGAAAATTCGATGCAGGCGCGTGTACGCGATTCGCATTCGTCCAGCGGGATACGTCCTGTAAGGCGCTTGATGGCATCGATATTCATGCCTTGCTCTGCAAGAATACGGGTAACGGCAGATATTTGACGGGCAGACAACTTACGCCCCAATAAAGTAAGAATATAGCGGTTCTTTCCCTGCATATTCACCCAATCCTCGTACTCTTTGGTAGTAATGGGGTAGAAACGGACAGTCACGCCCAGGGAGGAAGCCTTGAAAAGCAGTTCCTTCATAATGAACCCCGAGTGTTGTTCTTCCGTCTTGCACAAAATGCCCAACGAAAGAGTATTGTGAATATCTGCCTGGCCAATATCCAGAATGGTAGCATCATATTTCGCCAGAATTTCCGTCACGGAAGCTGTCAGTCCCGGACGGTCTTCACCCGTAATACGTATTAGGATGAGTTCAGTGTTCAATGGTTGCATAAGTCATCTTTTTGATAGAATAATAGGCTACAAAAGTAAGGAAAATTCCCGCTATTTATGCTAAATAACATAAAAATATGCCTCTAAAAAGTGAGAAAAATGCTTGTTTATTTGGAAGTTTGTTTAGGAATTACTTACCTTTGCACCCGATTTCAGAATTAAAAGCTTTGATTATCAGTGTCTTTATCACTATTCAAGGCTTTGACAAGACGATGTTCCGGGAAGAAATCACTGTTGAAGGACAGTCCCGGATAGTATTAACCAAAACCGTGCCGCATGAAATATGCAAAATGGATTTTTGTTGTATTACTAATAAGTTCCTTGACTTCTTTTGTAGAAAAAGACAAACCTACCGGAGGTTTGAATGTGGGTGACATGGCCCCGGATTTCAAAATCCAAACCATGTCGGCAGAGCAATCCCAAACCGAACTTTCAGACTTGAAAGGAAAGTATGTATTGCTCAGTTTTTGGGCAAGTTACGACGCGCAGTCCCGGATGCAAAACGCAAGTTTGAGCAATGCGCTTCACTCAACTTCTCCAAACAATAATGTGGAAATGGTTTCCGTATCATTTGATGAATATCAATCTATCTTCGAGGAAACCATTCGTAAGGACCAAATAGTTACGCCCACTTGTTTCGTGGAAACTAAAGGCGAATATTCCGGCCTCTTTAAGAAGTATCGCTTGGGCCGCGGATTCACTAACTATTTACTGGATGATAATGGTGTAATTATTGCCAAAAACATCTCTGCTGCAGAACTTTCCGCTTACTTGAATTAAGCTTGCTGATGCCCGGTGCATACAACAGCAACTTAAAGAACCTGTAAGACGAAAGTGAGGGTGTTCCCCGGAAACCGACGTCTCTTTCCGGCAAAAAAGGGAACAGAACAAAAGAGGAAAATGAATACAACAAAAAGCCCCTCCCGCACTTGTACAACGCAAGAGTGGGAGGGGCTTCTTATTTTAATGGGCTTCCAGAGACAAACATCCTAAACCTCTGCTTTAGTACGCCAAACCTCAACTTGAGCAAGCTGAAGTAGAGGTTTAGAATGCTTATTTCGGCGCTTTCCTATATAGATAGAATGCAATGAAGGCATACATTATATTCGGTATCCACACAGCGATGACCGGAGGCATGTTGCCGTTCACCGCAAATGTGGAAGCAATGGTCTGAAACAGAATATAAGAGAAACTCAATGCCAAGCCTATACCTAAATGCAATCCCATTCCACCTTTCGTTTTCTTGGAAGACAAAGACACTCCAATCAGCGTCAGGATAAAGGAGGCAAACGACATGGCAATGCGTTTGTGGTACTCTATCTCAAATTCCTTAATGTTGGCAAAGCCGCGTTGCCGCTGCCTGTTGATGTACTCGCTTAGCTGAGGGCTGGTCAACATCTCCTGCTGGTTCTTCATAATCAGGAAGTCGGCAGGCTCCATAAAAAGGGTAGTGTCTATGCGGTCACCCTTCGTGATACTCTCCTTCATGCCATCCATCTGGCGAATCATATAATCCTTGATTTTCCACTTATGCACGGCCGTCGTGTCGTAGGTAATGGAACGGGCCGTAAGGTGGGAGACCAATTGCTTGTCATTGAACTTGTCCAAAGAAAAGCGATAACCGGTCTTACTGTAGTCTTCAAAACGTTCGATATAGGCAATTACCCCCGAATCCACTTCCAGCTGGATGTTCCGTGCCGTATTCGCCTTACGGGGTTTGTAGTACTTGTCCTCAAAATTGATACGTGTCACACTGCCTTTGGGAATGACATAAGACCCGAGGCAGAACGTCACTACCGCAATGATTGCCGCAGATACCATATAAGGACGCAACATACGCTTGAAGCTCATTCCCGTAGAGAACATGGCAATAATTTCCGAGTTCTCCGCCAGTTTGGAAGTAAAGAAGATTACTGCGATAAACACGAACAGCGGACTGAACAGATTGGCAAAGTAGGGGATGAAGTTCAGATAATAATCAAAGACAATAGCATTCCACGGCGCTTCATGAGACATGAAGCGGTCCATCTTCTCGTTGAAGTCGAACACCACCGCAATGGAGATAATCAATGCAATGGCAAAGACATATGTACCCAGGAACTTCTTAATAATGTACCAGTCCAGCCGCTTCAGGAATTTACCTCTCGGCAGCTTTATATTCTTCCATATCCTCCAGTTCATTTTTCTCATAATCTTGTCGATACGCGTTTCACCATCATCGGTTTCCAGGTAGCAAAGTCGCCTGCAATGATATGCTTACGTGCCTCGCCTGCCAGCCACAGATAGAAAGCCAAGTTGTGGATAGATGCTATCTGCATGGCAAGCAGCTCTTGTGCATGGAACAGATGGCGCAAGTATGCCTTGCTGTACATGGTATCTACGTAGGAGGCACCGTCTGCTTCAATGGGAGAGAAATCCATTTCCCATTTTTTGTTGCGCATGTTCATGATGCCGTCCTTGGTAAACAACATACCGTTACGTCCGTTGCGGGTAGGCATCACACAGTCGAACATATCGACACCGCGTTCAATGCCTTCCAGGATGTTTACCGGGGTCCCGACTCCCATCAGATAGCGAGGCTTGTCTTTGGGAAGAATACCGTTCACCAGCTCAATCATCTCGTACATCTTGTCTACAGGCTCGCCCACAGCCAGACCGCCAATGGCATTACCGTCAGCACCTTTAGAGGCGACAAACTCTGCCGACTGCTCGCGGAGGTCGCGATAGACGCAACCCTGCACAATGGGGAATAAGGATTGCTGATAACCGTACTTAGGTTCCGTTTCATTGAAACGCTTGATACAGCGGTCCAGCCAGCGATGTGTCAATCCCAGTGATTTTTTGGCATATTCGTAGTCCGAATCCCCCGGAGGACATTCATCAAAGGCCATCATGATGTCTGCACCGATAGTCCGTTCTATATCCATCACCTTCTCCGGCGTAAAGATATGCTTGCTACCATCGATGTGCGAACGGAATTCCGCACCTTCTTCGCGCAACTTGCGGATACCGGACAACGAAAATACCTGGAAGCCGCCACTATCTGTCAGCATAGGACGGTCAAAGCCGTTGAACTTATGCAGTCCACCGGCTTTTTCTATCACTTCCAGTCCCGGACGCAGATAAAGATGATAGGTATTACCCAATATAATCTGCGCCTTTATATCCTCTCTCAGCTCAGGCAGATGCACGCCTTTCACTGTTCCCACTGTACCTACCGGCATAAAGATAGGTGTCTCAATCTGCCCGTGGTCAGTAGTAATCAGTCCGGCACGTGCATTGGTCTTGCTGTCTGTATATTGTAACTCGAATGTCATTCCTCTTTCTTTTCGGTCTTTTCTTTCTTTACGGACAAGTCGATGGCATCGGCTACTTTTTCATCAGTCAGCGCAATGGCAAACACTTCCTTAATATCTTTCACATAGTGGAAAGTCAGTCCTTTCAGATATATATCCTGTATCTCTTCTATATTCTTGCGGTTCTCGTCGCTCAAGATAATCTCCTTGATACCGGCACGCTTGGCAGCCAGTATCTTCTCCTTGATGCCTCCTACCGGAAGTACCTTACCGCGAAGTGTTATCTCTCCCGTCATGGCAAGATTGGCCTTCACCTTTTTCTGGGTGAGGGCAGAAGCGAGGGAGGTAGCCATCGTGATACCGGCAGACGGACCGTCTTTCGGAATGGCGCCTTCGGGCACATGGACATGGATGTTCCAGTTATCAAAAATCTCTTCGTCAAGATTCAGCAGGGAGGCATGCGCCTTGATGTATTCCAATGCCAGCATGGCCGACTCTTTCATTACATCACCCAAATTGCCGGTTAATGTCAAACGTCCACCCTTGCCACGGCTCAAGCTGGTTTCCACGAAAAGTATTTCACCACCTACGGCAGTCCACGCCAGACCGGTCACCACCCCTGCATACTCATTACCCTGATACTTGTCCCGGGTATATTCGGGTGCACCCAGGAATTCATACAAGTCTCCCGGTTTTATTTCGGTCTTCGCAAAATAACCGTCCGTAGCATATTGGCGTGCAGATTTACGGAGTATCTTTCCGATTTTCTTTTCCAGTTCGCGCACGCCGCTCTCACGGGTATAATTCTCTATAATGGCTTCCAGTGTGTTCTTCGGAATCTTGATATCATTCTTTTTCATACCGTTTGCCTCCAATTCCTTCGGAACCAGATGGCGGCGGGCAATCTCAATCTTTTCTTCCGTGATATAGCCGCTTACCTCAATCAGCTCCATACGGTCCAGCAACGGTCCGGGGATGGTATTCAGATTATTGGCAGTAGCGATGAACATCACTTTGGACAAATCATAGTCCACATCCAGAAAGTTATCATGGAATGTAGTATTCTGTTCCGGGTCGAGCACTTCGAGGAGGGCAGAGGAGGGGTCTCCCTGGCGGTCGGCACTCACCTTGTCTATTTCATCCAGAATAAATACCGGATTGGAGGAGCCTGCCTTTATCAGATTCTTGATAATCCGTCCCGGCATGGCACCGATATAGGTTTTACGATGACCGCGAATCTCAGCTTCATCATGCACGCCTCCCAGCGACATACGGATATACTTACGCTTCAAGGCGGCAGCAATGGAACGCCCCAAAGAGGTTTTTCCCACACCCGGAGGGCCATACAGGCAGATGATGGGTGATTTCATATCGCCTTTCAGCTTTAATACAGCAAGATGTTCCAGAATGCGTTCCTTCACCTTCTCCAAACCATAATGGTCTTTGTTCAGTGTCTTTTCTGCATTGACAAGGCTCAGATTATCCGTCGTATAAATGCCCCACGGCAAACTAAGCATCGTCTGCAGATAGTTCAGCTGCACGCTATAGTCGGGAGACTGGGGATGGGTACGTTCCAACTTATCCACCTCTTTCAGGAACGTAGCCTTCACCTCATCATTCCATTTGATGGTCTCCGCCTTCTTACGCATCTCCTCTATTTCCTGCTCTTGACCGCCGCCACCCAGCTCATCCTGAATGGTTTTAATCTGCTGCTGCAGGAAATACTCACGCTGCTGCTGGTCTATATCCTCACGTGCACGCATCTGGATAGACTCTTTGATTTCGGCAAGCTGCACTTCACGATTCAGAATCTCAAGCAGGCGGTAGGTACGCGCCCGCAAAGAGTCGATACGGAGCAGTTCTATCTTTTCGTCTTTCTTGAGTGGCAGGTTCGTACAGATAAAGTCTACCAAAAACATTGGATTGGTAATGTTCTTGATGGCAAATGCCGAATCCTGCGGAAACATATCGGATGACTTGATGTAGCGTACTGTCAAGTCTTTACACGCCTCTACCAATGCATGGAATTCCTTGTCATTCTTCTCCGGAAGTTCTTCATTCAGCGTAGCTATCCGTCCCTTCAGATAAGGAGTCGTATCCGTAATCTCCTTCAGTTCCATACGTTTGGAGCCTTGCAGAATGACTGTAGTTGTCTGGTCTGGCATTTCAAGCACACGTACTATCTTGGCAACTGTACCGATGGTATGTAAATCCTCAAACAGAGGTGTCTCTGTTTCAGCCACCTTTTGGCATACAACAGCTATATAAGAATTTTTCTTTTCTGCTTCACGCACCAATTTGAGGGAAGATTTTCTTCCTACAGATACCGGCATAAACACCCCAGGGAACAATACCATATTTCGGAGAGGCAATATCGGTAAAACCTCTTCTACCTCAATGTCCATCAATTGTTCTTCATTCCCCTCAAAATCAGCAATTACAGAGAAAGCGTTTCCGCTTCTATCTTCGACATCACTCAGGTAATTTCTTTTCTTCATTTCTTTCTTTTTAGTTTATGTCATATTGGCAGGCCAATAAAGCGCCTGCAAAGTTAAGCTATTTCTTCATAAATAAACGTTCTTCACCCTTTAAAAAGACAAAAACAGTGCCAATTTTATGACAAATATGCAGGCTTTGATTATTTTTGAGCCCAATTAAAGAAGATAAACATGCCAAAATCATCTTTTAAGTTTAAACAATTTACCATATTTCATGATAAATGCGCCATGAAGGTCGGCACAGATGGTGTACTACTTGGGGCATGGGCCCCGGCAGACAAAGCAAAGCGTATACTGGACGTTGGAACCGG
>OHXX01000391.1_pt1 | contig 10810 bp, 8 predicted proteins | sample 1580101 | NCBI WGS metagenome assembly OHXX01 (sample SAMEA3882525, study PRJEB24775) | human gut metagenome | biome: human-associated habitat; feature: intestine environment; material: feces | place: Netherlands | collected 2009/2010 | reverse complement strand
CCGCCAACGTGCGGCAGATCGAGGGGACCCTGAATAAGCTGCTGGCCTACCGGGACCTGCTGGGGGATCAGGTGGACGAGCAGTCCGTGGGCCGTGCCGTCCGGGATATGCTGCAAAAGAGCAACGAGTACATCCCCTCGCCGTCGGTGATCATCAGCTATATCTGCAAGTATTTCAGCGTGGAGGAGGATGTGCTCCGTGGCCAGCGCCGGGGCCGCAACGAGGTCAACGCCCGGCAGATCGCCATGTACCTCATCCGCCGCATGACCAATCTCTCCCTCAACGACATCGGCAAGGAATTTGGTGACCGGGACCACACCACGGTGCTGCACTCGCTGGATAAGGTAGAGAAGCAGATGCGTACCGACCCCGCCTTTGCCGAGGTGGTGAAGGAGATCACCACCAACATCAACGCCAAACGCTGACCCCACTTTTCCACAAGACTCTGTGGATTCCACAGGGACAAGCTGGGGATAAGAAAATGCCGTCGTTCCCTGTGGAAAAAGGGGAGGGTCCGTCCACAAAACGTGGTGGAGAACAAACCGTGTCGCAGCAAGGGTTTGCGGCGGTTTTCCACAAGAAAATTCTCTACTGCGGCTGTTACTGAATAAAAGATTAGTTTATGTTCTCTTTCTGAGAAGCATGACAAAAATCGTTCGACAAGAAAGGAAGAAGAATATGCTCCGTTTCTCCTGCGAAAAAGCGCTGCTGCAAAGCGCCGTCAATACCGTGTCCCGTGCCGTGGCCGCCAAAAGCTCCATCCCCGCACTGGAGGGCATTTTGGTGGAGGGCAGCGACCGGCTGACCATGTCGGGCTACAATATGCAGACCGGCATCCGCACGGCCTTTGAGGCCGAGATCCACGAGGAGGGCCGCATCGTCCTCAACGCCCGCCTGTTCGGTGAGATCATCCGGAAGCTGCCGGACGATCTGGTGGTGTTTGCAGCGGATGAGAAATATATGGTGCGCCTGACCTGCGGCGACGCCAGCTTCGAGATCATGGGCCTGTCCGCCGAGGACTACCCGGAGCTGCCGGAGGTGGATGACGAGTACTCTGTGGCTATCCAACAGGGGACCCTGAAGGCCATGATCAACCAGACCAGCTTCGCCGTCTCCACCAACGAGACCCGTCCCATCCACACCGGCTCCCTCTTCGAGATCAACGAGCAGGGCCTGACCATGGTGTCCGTGGACGGCTTCCGTCTGGCTCTGCGGCGGGAGCCGCTGGAGCGCATCGACGGCGGCGCTTTTCGGTTCGTGGCCCCCGGCTCCGCCCTCAACGAGGTGGAGAAGATCTGCGAGGACAGCGACAACCTCATGACCATCATTCAGGGCAAGCGCCACCTGATGTTCGAGACCGGCTCCACCCAGCTGATCTGCCGCCGTCTGGAGGGCGAATTTCTGGATTACCGCAACGCCATCCCCCGAAACAATCCCACCTCCATTCTGGTGGATACCAAGGCCATGCTCAACAGTCTGGACCGTGTCAGCGTGGTCATCAGTGAGAAACTGAAAAGCCCCGTCCACTGCATCTTTGATGCCGACCGGGTGTACCTGTCCGCCAAGACCGGCAACGGCGAGGCTAAGGACATCTGCCCCGTGGAGGGCGACGGTCAGGGGCTGGAGATCGGCTTTAATAACCGCTTCTTCATGGACGCCCTGCGCTATGCTCCGGCGGAGAAGATAAAGATGGAGCTGAACACCGGCATCTCCCCCTGCATCATGACCCCCGTGGAAGGGGAGGAGAATTTTCTCTACATGGTCCTGCCGGTGCGGCTGAAGGCATGATAACAAACTGAAATATAGAGAGAAAATTATACGGATAGTTGTTGTGAGGAGCTTGTTTTCACCTACTTACGTTTCGTAATGTCATTGCGAGGGTGCGAAGCACCCGTGGCGATCCGTAATACCCTTTGCAGTTTTTCTTTGCTGTCTCCGACGGCCTACTTTTCCCAGCAGTAACTCCTTTTTTATGCCTCCGGCGGCATACTTTTTGCCAACAGCAGCAAAAAGCTTTCACCGTCGTGTCAACCGGTTTCCAGCCACGTTGTGGCGTGAAAACCGGGACACTTCCTCGAAACCGCCTCGCTTCATCCGCCACAGGCGGCGCTTCGACGGTTTCCTAAAAACGCCGCTTGAAACCGATGGTTTCAAGACTTCCTTTACTCTCAAGAGTTGCGTTCGTTATGGGACGTAGTGGGAATTGACTCAGCAACAGACCCGCTGCCGCTCCCACTCTGGTGGAGGAAATGTTGCGTTTACCGCTGGGGCGATCCGTTTCCCACGGTAGAACAGCACGTTCCTTCAAACTCCCAATGCAGCGGCAGCGTGAGTAGAAATACGTCAATTCCCTGCTTCGGCAGGACTTAGGCAGCAACTCTTGCACCCGCCAAAGGAAGTGCAGAAACCATGGGTTTCTGCTGGCGTTCTTTGGGTACTTTCTGCCGCTATTGGCAGAAAGCGCCCCGCCGGAGGCACAAAAGAAAAGCTGCTGGGAAAAGTGACCCGCCGGAGGAACAAAAGAAAAAAGAGCTGACACCCCCACCTCATCACCTCACAGGAGGACACCTATGGAAACCATCACCATCACCACAGAATACATCAAGCTTCAGGACCTGTTGAAGCTGGCGGCCGTCACCGCCACCGGCGGCGAGGCCAAGATCCTCATTCAGGAGGGCCAAGTGCTGGTCAACGGCGAGGTCTGCACCCAGCGGGGCAAGAAAATCCGCCCCGGCGACGATGTGGAGGCCGAGGGCCTGCACTACGGCGTGCGCTATGCGGATTGACGCCCTGACGCTGGAGGGCTTCCGCAACTACGACCGGCAGGCCCTGACCTTCCACGACAGCTGCAACGTGATCTATGGCGAGAATGCTCAGGGCAAGACGAATCTGCTGGAGGCCATGGTCTATCTCTCCTGCGGCAAGTCGCCACGGGCCAGAGCGGACCGGGAGCTTATCGGCTTCGACCGGGACAAGGCATACATTCTGGGGCAGATGTTCACACGGGATCGGGAGTTCCGCACGGAGGTGGAGCTGTTCCGTGGCCGCCGCCGCAAGGCCAGCGTCAACGGCGTTCCCGCCAAGAACAACGCCGCCCTCTCCGACGTGCTGCACACCGTGTTCTTCTCCCCGGAGGATCTGATGCTCATCCGGGAGGGGGCTGCCGCCCGCCGGCGGTTCATGGACCTGTCCCTCTGCCAGCTGCGGCCCCGGTACGGGGAGGCACTGGCGGAATACCACCGGCTCTATGAGCACAAGACCCGTATCCTCCGGGACAGCGGCGACTACCCCCAGCTGCTGGCCACCCTGCCGGACTTCAACCGGCGGCTGTGTCAGGTGGGAGCGGTGCTGATCCACTACCGGGCCCGTTACTGCCGGGCGCTGGCGGAGTATGCGGCGCAGGCCCACTACGAGTGCTCCGGCCAGCGGGAGGAGTTGGAGCTGCGATATCAGACGGTCAGCACCGTTCACGACCCCTTCCTCCCGCAGGAGCAGCTGTTTGCGGCCCTGATGGAGCATCAGCAGAGCCATGAGCAGGCGGAGATCGCCTCCCGGCTGTGCCTCTCCGGCCCCCATAAGGACGATCTGGAGGTGCTGGTCAACGGCCGCAGCGCCCGTCAGTTCTGCTCACAGGGACAGGTCCGCACGGCGGCGCTGGCCCTGAAGCTGGCGGATCGGGAAATCCATAGAAACACCATGGGGGAATACCCCATCATGCTGCTGGATGACGTGCTGTCGGAGCTGGACCCCCGGCGGCAGGAGTATGTCCTCAACCGCATCGCCGGGGGGCAGGTGTTCATCACCTGCTGCGAAAACGACCGGCTGGACACCCTGCTCTCCGGCAAGGTGTTCCATATCCGGGGCGGGGAGGTGCTGACATGAGCTATCTGCATATCGGCAAGAACGTCATGGTCAGCCGCCGCCGCATCATCGGCGTATTTGATCTGGACATCACCTCCCAGTCCCCCCGGACCAGAGAGTTTCTGGAGCGGGCGGAGAAGGACGGCGTGGTGCTGGACGCCTGCGACGATATCCCCAAGTCATTTCTGGTGTGCGACCACCCTTACCATAAGCAGCTGGTCTATATCTCCCAGCTGAACACACAGACGCTTCAGAAGCGCACGGAAAACGATCAACCTGCCGTCACCGGCGGGCAAGGAAAGGAAAGAACCCATGTCTGAACTGGAAAAAGTAACCGCCGTCACCACGGAGTATGACGCTTCGGAAATTCAGGTGCTGGAGGGACTGGAGGCGGTGCGCAAGCGCCCTGGTATGTATATCGGCTCCACCTCCGCCTCCGGATTGCACCATCTGGTCTACGAGATCGTGGACAACGCCATCGATGAAGCGCTGGCGGGCTACTGCACGGATATCACCGTCACCATCAACGAGGGCAACACCATCACCGTCACCGATAACGGACGTGGTATCCCCGTGGATATCCAGAAGCAGACCGGCCGCCCGGCGCTGGAGGTGGTATATACCGTACTGCACGCCGGCGGCAAGTTCGGCGGCGGAGGCTATAAGGTCTCCGGCGGTCTCCACGGCGTGGGTGCCAGCGTGGTCAACGCCCTCTCCGAGTGGCTGGAGGTGGAGGTCCACAAGGGCGGGAAAATCTATCAGATGAAGTTTTCCCGTGGCGCCATCACCCAGGAGATGACCGTCATCGGTGACACCGACCACACCGGCACCACCGTCCGCTTCAAGCCCGACGGTGAGATGTTCGACACGCTGGAGTACGACTATGAGACCCTCCACACCCGGATGCGGGAGCAGGCGTTTTTGAACGCCGGTCTGCGGATCTCCATCGCTGACCACCGTAGCGGTCAGGAGCAGGAGGACACCATGTGCTACGAAGGCGGCATCCGGGAGTTCGTCACCTGGATCAACCGCAACAAGACCCCGCTGCACGAGGAGGTCATCTACATGGCCGGCGCCAAGGGGGACTCCACGGCGGAGATCGCCATGCAGTATAACGACAGCTACGCCGAGACCATGGTCTCCTTCGCCAACGATATCCACACCCCGGAGGGCGGTATGCACGAGACGGGCTTCAAGGCGGCTTTGACCCGTGTGCTCAACGCCTACGGCATCAAGTACGGCATGATAAAGGAGGGGGATAAGGTCTCCGGCGAGGACGTCCGGGAGGGTATTACCGCCGTGATCTCCGTGAAGCTGACGGAGGCCCAGTTCGAGGGCCAGACCAAGGCCAAGCTGGGCAACGCCTATATCCGCACGCTGGTGGACGGCCTTGTCTCCGACCAGCTGTCGGTGTATCTGGAGGAGCATCCGGTGGTGGCCCGCACCATTCTGGATAAGGCGCTGACGGCCAACCGGGCCAGAGAGGCCGCCCGCAAGGCCAGAGAGTCCATCCGCCGCAAGACGGCGCTGGGCGGCGCCGCCATGCCGGATAAGCTGCGGGACTGCAACGAGAATAACCCGGAGCTGACAGAAATTTATATCGTGGAGGGCGACTCCGCAGGCGGCTCCGCCACCCAGGGCCGTGACTCCCGGTTCCAGGCCATCCTCCCCCTGTGGGGTAAGATGCTGAACGTGGAGAAGGCCAGAGCCGACAAGGTATACGGCAACGACAAGCTCCAGCCGGTGATCACGGCGCTGGGCGCCGGCATCGGGGAGGAGTTCGACCTGAACAAGCTGCGGTATCACAAGATCATCATCATGGCCGATGCCGACGTGGACGGCGCCCATATCCGGACGCTGCTGCTGACCTTCTTCTTCCGGTTCATGCGGCCCCTCATCGAGGAGGGCTACGTCTATTCCGCCGTGCCGCCGCTTTATAAGCTGACCCGTGGCAAGCAGCAGCGGGTGGCCTACACCGACGAGGAGCGGGACGCCATCTCCTCCGAGATGCGGGACGGCAACCCCAATGTGAAGATCGACATCAACCGCTATAAGGGCCTTGGCGAGATGAACCCCCACGAGCTGTGGGAGACCACCATGGACCCGGAGAAGCGCACCCTGCGCCGCATCACTCTGGACGACGCCGTGAAGGCGGACGAGACCTTTACCGTCCTCATGGGCGAGAAGGTGGAGCCCCGGAAGGAGTTCATCGAGAAGAACGCCAAGTACGCCGTGAATCTGGACTATTGATGAAATTTTGCAGAAGAGGAGTACGGATTGCCACAGCCAGTGTGAGCACTGGCTTCGCAATGACAGAGTGTTTATCGATCATAAAGAGTGTCATTCCGAGACCAGTCCGCAGACTGGTCGTGGGAATCCGTTTTCTCCTGAATAAAAGGGAGGATATGTCTCGTGTACTACGTTTATATTCTCTCTAATTATACGAATGTGACCGTGTATGTGGGCGTGACCAATGATTTAGAGCGCAGACTCTGGGAGCATCGCCATCACACAGACCCATATAGCTTTACAGCAAAATATCATGTGGATAAGCTTGTCTACTACGAAACTACGACGGATATTCGAGCGGCCCTTGAACGGGAAAAACAGCTCAAGTCTTGGAATCGAAGAAAGAAGAATGAGCTGATCCAACGCATGAACCCCATGTGGCACGATCTGTCCCCCCAATCCTCTGATAAGGAGTAACAATATATGAGTAAGAAACCCCAATACGATCCCGAGGAGATCCGCTTTCCGGACCAGCACATCGTCGAGCGCTCGCTGGTGCCGGAGATGGAGAAGTCCTATATCGAATACGCCATGTCCGTTATCGTGGGCCGGGCCCTGCCCGACGTGCGGGACGGCCTGAAGCCCGTCCACCGGCGTATTCTCTACGCCATGTACGAGGACAACCTCACCAGCGACCGCCCCTTTAAGAAGTCCGCCACCTGCGTGGGCGATGTGCTGGGCCGGTATCACCCCCACGGCGACGCCTCCGTCTACGACGCTCTGGTGCGTCTGGCGCAGGATTTCTCCATGCGCTATATGCTGGTGGACGGCCACGGCAACTTCGGCTCCGTGGATGGCGATCCCCCCGCTGCCTACCGTTACACGGAGGCCCGTCTTTCCAAAATTTCCAATGAAATGCTGCGGGATATCCGGAAGGACACCGTGGACTGGGACCCCAACTTTGACGAGAGCCGCAAGGAACCCCGTGTGCTGCCCAGCCGCTTCCCCAACCTGCTGGTCAACGGCAGCCAGGGCATTGCGGTCGGCATGGCCACCAACATCCCGCCGCACAACCTGCGCGAGATCGTCAGCGGCATGATCGCCCTGATGGAGGACCCCGACATCGACCTGGCCGGTCTGATGGAGCATGTCAAGGGCCCGGACTTCCCGACCGGCGGCATCATCATGGGCCGCAGCGGCATCCGCGCTGCTTACGCCACGGGCCGCGGCAAAATCACGCTGCGGGGCCGTGCCGAGATCATCGAGAAAAAGAACGGGCGCTACGAGATCCTGATTTCGGAAATCCCCTACATGGTCAACAAGACCCGCCTGATCGAGTCCATCGCTGACCTTGTCAAGGATAAGCGCATCGAGGGCATCAGCGACCTGAACGACGAGTCCTCGAGCCGCACCGGCATGAAGATCGTCATTGAAATCAAGAAGGACGCCAACCCGCAGGTCGTGCTGAACCAGCTTTACCGCTACACCCAGCTGCAGGACACGGTCGGCGTGATCATGCTGGCGCTCGATGACGGTGTGCCCAAAATCATGAGCCTCAAGACCATGATGGAGCGCTACATCGAGTTCCAGATGCAGGTCATCCGCCGCCGGACTGCCTTTGAGCTGAAAAAGGCGAAGGAGCGCGAGCATATTCTGGAGGGCCTGCACAAGGCTGTTGACATCGTGGACGAGATCATCGCCACGATCCGCGCCTGCAAGGGCGGCTTTGCCGAGGCGCGTCAGGCCGTGATGGATAACTTCGGCTTTGACGAGCTGCAGGCAGATGCCATCGTCAAGCTGCAGCTCGGCCGTCTGGCCGGTCTGGAGATCCTCAAAATCGAGCAGGAGTTGGGCGAGCTGCGCGAGGCCATCGCCGATTATGAGGACATTCTGGCCAACGACGAGCACGTCAAGCGCATCGTCAAGACCGACCTGACCACGCTGGCCGATAAGTACGGCGATGAGCGCCGCACCTCCATCGAGACTGTGTCCGGCGAGGTTGACATTGAGGATCTGATCCCCGAGGAAACCTGCGTCTTTACGCTGACCCACGAGGGCTACATCAAGCGCACGACGCTGGACACCTACCAGGCACAGAACCGCGGCGGCCGCGGTGTGCAGGGCATGACCCAGAAGGACGAGGACTTTACCGAGGAGATGTATGTCGGCTCGACGCATGACTACATGCTCTTCCTGACGAATCAGGGCCGTGTCTACCGCCTGAAGGGCTATCAGGTGCCCGAGGGCAGCCGCACGGCCAAGGGCAGCCATATTGTGAACCTGCTGCAGCTGCAGGAGGGAGAGAGCGTTACCCTGATGCTGCAGCAGAAGGCCGATGTCGATGAGGACAACACCTACGCAACGATGATCACCAAGCAGGGCCTCATCAAGCGCACGCCGCTGTCCCAGTTCCGCAACATCCGCAAGGCCGGTCTGATCGCCATCGCGCTCAACGAGGGCGACAGTCTGGTGTGGAGCCACCTGACCAAGGGCGATGATGAAATCATCGTTGCCACCCATGACGGCGCTGCCATCCACTTTACCGAGGAGGACGCCCGCTCGATGGGCCGTACCGGCCACGGCGTCCGCGTGATTAAGCTGCGCGAGGGCGACTATGTTGTCGGCGCCGGCGTCTGCCGCCCGGGTGCCACCCTGCTGACCATCAGCGAGGAGGGCAAGGGCCGCCGCAGCCGCATCGACGACTACCGCATCACGAAGCGCGGCGGCTTGGGCATCCGCAACTATTCCAACGGCAATGTGGCGGGCATCAAGATCGTGGACGACACCGATGACCTGATTCTGATCAGCCAGAACGGCATCCTGATCCGCATCCATGCATCGGACATCAACATCCAGAGCCGCTACGGCAGCGGCGTCCGCGTCATGCGTATGCTGGATGATGACCGCGTGGCCGTTGTGGCCCGCGTGGACCGCGACAACGATGCCGAGACTGCAAAGATCGAGGATACCGGCGAGAGTGACCCGACACCCGAGGAGCTGGCTGCCATCGAAGCCGAGGAGCTGGCCGCCGAGGCCGCCGAGGACGCAGCCCCCGAGAATAATGACGAAGAATAAATAAGCAACAGGGGAGAGGCCGCGCGTTGGCCTCTCCTTTTTGGTGGATTTGTAGGGAGCGGTCTTGACCGCTCCGGGAAGTTTGCCATGCCTTTCATGGGCACGGAGGGGTCAAGACCCCTCCCTACAAGCATTTGAAATTTTTTCGCCGAAGCCTTTTTTATAAAAAAGGCTGGAAAAACACCGCGTATTCATGGTATTCTAAAGTATTCCCATAAAAAAAGGAGCACCCACATGGAACTGCATACAACCATCTGCGCGCTGGCGACCCCACCGGGCGAGGGCGGCATTGCCACGGTCCGCGTGTCCGGCCCGGACGCCTACGCCATCGTCAGTAAAATATTTGCGCCGGTGCGGCAGGGCAAAAGCGTTGCCAATGCCAAAGGCTACACCGCCATGCTGGGCCACTACCTGTTGCACGGGGCCGAGATGGACGAGTGCGTGGCGCTGTTTTTCCGCGCACCGCACTCCTACACCGGCGAGGACGTTATTGAGCTGTCCGTCCACGGCGGCACGGCCATGGCGGACGGTTTGTTAGAAGCGCTCATCACCGCGGGCTGCGCGCCTGCCGGACCGGGGGAGTTCACCCGCCGCGCACTGGAAAACGGGCGGATGTCGCTGACGCAGGCCGAGGCCGTGATGGAGGTCATTGCGGCGAACGGGCGGCAGGGGGCTGCGCTGGCAAAATCCGCGCTGGACGGGCGGCTGGCAAAGCGCATCGGTAAGATACAGACCGCGCTGCAAACGCTGAACGCCCACCTGACCGCCTGGGTCGATTACCCCGAGGAGGACGTGCCCGAACTGTCCGACGCGGCGTTTGTAGGGACGCTGACCGAGCAAAAGGCCGCGCTGGACGCGCTGATCTCCGGCTACAGCGCAGGCGCGGTGCTGCGCCATGGCGTGGACTGTGTGCTGCTGGGGCGGCCCAACGTGGGCAAAAGCACGCTGCTGAACCTGCTGGCCGGGTTTGACCGTGCCATTGTCACGCCCGTGGCCGGTACGACCCGCGATATTGTGGAACAGGCCGTGCAGCTGGGCAGCGTGCGGCTGAACCTGTTTGACACCGCCGGTGTGCGCGAGGTCGGCGCGGACGGGGATGCCATTGAGGCCGAGGGTATCCGCCGCAGCTGGAAAAAGCTGGACGAGGCGGGCCTTGTGCTGGCAGTGTTCGATGCCGCGCAGCCGCTGTCAGATGATGATCTGGAGCTGGCCCGCAGGTGTCAGGGCCGCCCGGCAATCGCCGTGCTGAACAAGCAGGATCTGGCAGGGGAGCAGGATGTTCCACATGGAACATTGGAGCCGTATTTTAAAAAGATCGTGCCGATGTGCGCGAAGGACGCCGTCGGCCTGCAGGCGCTGACCGATGCCGTGGCCGATTTGTTAGGTACAGCGCAGCTGGACCCGGAAGCTGCGCAGCTGTGCAGTGCCCGCCAATTGGCCGCCGCGACCCGCGCGAGAGATGCGCTGGCGGAAGCGATTGCGGCGCGACAGAACGGCTTTGGGTTGGACGCCGCCGCGGTGTGTTTGACGGACGCCTTGCAGGCGCTGTTTGATTTGACAGGAGAAAACGCCAGCGACGCAACGATAGAGGAAGTTTTTGAGACGTTCTGCGTGGGCAAGTAAGTAAAAAATGACAGGACACCTT
>OHXX01000385.1_pt1 | contig 10881 bp, 8 predicted proteins | sample 1580101 | NCBI WGS metagenome assembly OHXX01 (sample SAMEA3882525, study PRJEB24775) | human gut metagenome | biome: human-associated habitat; feature: intestine environment; material: feces | place: Netherlands | collected 2009/2010 | reverse complement strand
TAGATCCGTTGGATTCAAAAGTCTCAGATACGGTACGAATTGCATAAGGGAACTCGTCCTCACTGGGCAGTACGGGGATCAGGGCTCTCTCAGCCAGAGCGCCGTGACCGATCTCACGACGGCCGGGACCGCGGGACGGACGGGTTTCTCCAACAGAGAAGGACGGGAAGTTGTAGTGGTGGATATAACGCTTCTCCTTCTCCTCGAAGATGGTGTCCAGCTCCTGCGCATCGCCCAGAGTACCCAGAGTGCAGAGCGTCAGAACCTGAGTCTGACCGCGGGTGAACATGCCGGAACCGTGTACGCGCGGCAGAACGTGAACCTCGGCAGCCAGAGGACGGACCTCCTCCATGCCACGGCCGTCTACGCGCTTGCCGTTTGCCAGCCAGCGGCGAACGATCTTCTTCTGCAGCTTGTCTACGCACTCGCCAAGGTTAGCGCCGTGCTCTTCCTTGTACTCCTCGTCCAGAGTTGCTTCAAACTCGTCAACGATAGCGCGCACGCCGGCGTCACGAACGGTCTTGTCATCGGTATCCATAGCAACCTCGAACTTGTCATTGCAAGCTGCCTCGAGCTTGTCGAACAAGTCGTGGTCGATGTCATGATGCTCATACTCGAACTTCGGCTTGCCGATCTCGTCCTTGATGGACTGGATGAATGCGCAAACCTTCTTCAGCTCCTCATGTGCTTCCATAAGTGCGTTGAACATATCGTCCTCCGGAACTTCCTTTGCACCGGCCTCGATCATAACGATCTTGTCCTTGGTAGCACACAGGGTAACGTCCATCTCGGATACCTTGCGCTGCTCGGAGGTCGGGTTGATAACGGTCTTGCCGTCAACGATGCCAACCTGGCAGCCGGCTACAACGTAGTCGAACGGAATATCAGAGATAGAAACTGCAATGGAAGCGCCCAGCAGAGCAACTACCTCCGGAGAGTTGTCGTAGTCGTTCTCCAGAACGGTGCAGACGATGGAAACGTCGTTGCGCAGGTCCTTCGGGAACAGCGGACGCATCGGACGGTCGATCTGACGAGAGGACAGGATCGCCTTCTCGGACGGACGGCCCTCACGGCGCATGAACGAGCCGGGAATGCGGCCTACTGCGTACATACGCTCCTCAAAGTCAACGGAGAGCGGGAAAAAGTCGATGCCGTCACGCGGCTTAGCGGATGCGGTAGCGGTAACGAGAACAGCGGTCTCGCCGTAGCGAACCAGGCAGGAGCCGTTAGCGAGCTGTGCCATCTTGCCGGTCTCGACGGTCAGCTTGCGGCCGGCGATTTCGGTCTCAAAAACGCGGTAGTTTTTGAAGTCAAAGTGGTTGATGTTTGCCATTTTGTTTCCTCCTTTAATCGTTTGGGGAGGGCGGCAGCAGCTTTTTTAGCACTTGAAACAAAAACCAAGAGGAATGGGAAATGGAGAATTGCTGTATCGCGCAAGGAGAGCGCTATTTCCATTTTCAATTCTCAATTTTCAATTCCAAATCATGCTCTGCATGATTTGGTCTCTCTTTCAACTGCTAAAAAGCGATAATGCCGCCCAGCTTAAAATACAGAAACAGGGGAGCAGACTGCTCCCCTATTTTCGCATTTTCTTACTTACGGATACCCAGCTTAGCGATCAGGGCACGGTAACGGTTGATGTCCTTCTTCTGCAGGTAAGCCAGCATAGAACGGCGCTGACCAACCATCTTCAGCAGACCGCGGCGAGAGTGGTTATCCTTCTTGTGTACCTTCAGGTGCTCGGTCAGCTCCTTGATGCGGGCGGTCAGGATTGCAACCTGAACCTCCGGGGAACCGGTGTCGGTAGCGTGGGTACGGTTTGCCTCGATAACGGCAGTCTTGTCTTCCTTACGGATCATGTCGGTATTTCACCTTTCGTTAAATAGATTTTTACTCACCCACAGGCCGGGCCGCGGCTTGGTGAATGGAGGCGATAGGAACGCTCCCTTTGTCCGTCAGCTAAGCGCGGGGCGAAAGTATATTTATATTACCATGAAAATGGCCGTTTGTAAAGCGATTTTCGCGGATTTCAGCATAAAATCTCAAAAACAGACGCGCGTTTGACGAAAAAACAGGCGTGTTTTTGTATAAGTTGTCAGTTTCTGCGGAATACTGCTGCGGGAATTGTCGGATTGTACAATTATGAACGAATTGTAAATGCGATTTTGGCACATTTGAATCTTGTCCGGAAAGAGGCGGAGTGCTATAATTACTACCATCATCGGTGGAGGGCTTGAGAGTTCTTCTCGCTCGCTGCCGTTTTTATTTATTGCTAAGAAACGCGACGGGGCGGTGCAGCAGCGCGGCCTGATGTCGCGTTTTTATTCGTTTTGGGGTACTTTTTCCGAACGGGAAAAACGGGGTCGCATACCTGTTTTCTGTGGGTGCTAACCCTCAGCCTGTGGCCAAAAGGATAGACACCAAGGTTTCTATCCTCTTGGGACTACGGTTTCCTTTATTTCTTAGTCTGGCGAAAATCGGAGAGCGGCGACCGCTCCGAAAGAGGGGAACGGCAGAGAATCTTTTTTACCGTAGGGGCGCACATTGTGCGTCTTTTTTCTGTTCTGCACAAACAAAACCGCGCGTCTATGGCGATTTTCCACAAACAGGGAACACCAAACTTTGTGAAAAACCGCCTTTGCGGAAAAATTCTGTTTTCAGTATAATAAATATGTAAAAACGACTGTGTATATTGTTTTTTGCGTATTTTATCAACAAAACAGGAGGAATGGATATGAAGCGGATTAAGGCGGCGTGCATTTGTCAGACCCTGCATTTCCAGCTGAAGGAGGATTTGGAGCACAGTATTGCGGTGCGCCTGGTGCGCGAGGAAGTCGAGCACTACAAGCAGGCGCTGGAGCGCAACCGCACGCGCCATAAGATCGTAGACGAGGCGGAGCAGGAGGATGGTTCGGTAGGCGATTATCTGGATTGAAAAGAGCCTGTCTGCAGCGCAGACAGGCTCTTTTTCTTTATTTTGTGCCGAAAAAAGCCGCAGAGCAATGCTCTGCGGCTTTTCTTATACAATCAGAAGCAGCGTGCTGCGCTTTCCGCGGGCATGGCGGATATTGCAAGCGGGGCTCCAAAACCCGCCGCAAACCGGGAGGTCGCAGGCAGCACGGCGCTTCAAAAAGCAATCAGATGATTACTTGGACTCCTTAGCAGCCTTGATTGCGTCGATCATCATCGGAACAACCTTGAACAGGTCACCGCAGATGCCGTAGTCAGCTACGTCGAAGATCGGAGCGGAATCAGACTTGTTAACTGCTACGATGCACTCGGAATCCTGCATGCCAGCCTTATGCTGGATAGCACCGGAAATGCCCAGAGCAACGTACAGCTTCGGATGTACGGTCTTGCCGGTCTGACCAACCTGGTGGTCAGCAGACAGCCAGCCGGAGTCGATAGCAGCACGGGAACCGCCAACAACGCCGCCGAACAGGCCAGCCAGCTCTTCAGCCAGCTTGATGCCGGTCTCAACGTCCTTGGAGATACCACGGCCTACAGATACAACTACCTCAGCGCCGGTCAGGTCAACCAGCTCCTTAGCTTCCTTAACGACCTCGAGAACCTTGGTCTTGATGTCAGCCTCGGACAGCTCGAAAGCTACCGGCTCAACAACTACTGCGTTAGCCTTAGCTTCGTTGTACTCGCCCTTCTTCAGTACGCCCGGACGAACGGTAGCCATCTGCGGACGGAAGCGCGGGCAGATAATGGTAGCCATCAGGTGACCGCCGAATGCCGGACGGGTCATCTTCAGGTTGCGGTCCTCGCGGTTCAGAGCATCGATCTGAGCCTGCGGCAGAGTGGAAGCATCCTGCAGGAATGCAGCGTACTTCTCTACGTCTACGTCGAGGTGGGTGCAGTCTGCGGTCAGACCGGTGTGCAGACGAGCTGCGCAGCGCGGGCCGAGGTCACGGCCAATGTTGGTAGCGGCGATCAGCAGGATCTCCGGCTTCTTAGCCATAACGGTGTCGCACAGAACCTTTGCGTATGCATCGGTGGTGTAGGTCTCGAGCAGGTCGCTCTCGCAAACCAGAACCTTGTCAGCGCCGTAAGCGCCCAGTTCCTTTGCCATCTTCTCGCCTACGCCCTTGCCGCCAAGCAGCAGGCCGCAAACTTCAGTGCCCATGTCGTCTGCCAGCTTGCGTGCCTCAGAGATCAGCTCGAGCACGGTCGGCTGCAGCTCGCCCTGGCGCTGCTCACAGAATACCCATACGCCGGAGAAATCGGCGAGGTTGGTGTTATTAAAATCAGCCATTGTTCTGTTCTCCTTTCAATCAGATAATATGCTTCTTCAGCAGTTCAGCCGCCAGAGTCTCACAGGTAGCCTTGTCAGCGCCCTCGAGCATCTTGCCCTGACCCTTCTGGGGAGGAGTGAAGGACTTGAAGATGTTGGTGGGAGAACCCTTCAGACCAATGGTGGTCGGATCGATCAGCGGATCGTCCTTCAGGGTGTTGTAATCATATACGGAAACCGGAGCGGAGTAGCAGTCCATAATGCCGCTGAGGGACATGTAGCGGGGCTCGTTCAGCTCCTTGATGCAGGTCAGCAGGCACGGGGTCTGGGTCTCGATGGTCATGTGGCCGTCCTCGAGCATACGCTTAACAACAACCTTGTCGCCATCCTTCTCGATGCCGGCAACGTAGGAAACCTGCGGGATGTCCAGCTTCTCAGCGATCTGAGAGCCAACCTGAGCGGTATCACCGTCGATAGCCTGACGGCCGCAGAATACGATGTCGTCCTTCTCCAGACCAACCTTCTTAACAGCAGCAGCCAGGATCTGGGAGGTTGCGAAGGTATCGGAACCGCCGAACTCACGAGCGGAAACCAGAATGCCCTCGTCAGCGCCCATAGCCATCAGCTCACGCAGCATGCCCTGTGCCGGGGGAGGACCCATGGTGATAACAACGACCTTGCAGCCGGTAGCGTCCTTCAGCTTCAGAGCAGCCTCTACAGCGTTCAGGTCGTCCGGGTTGGTGATGGTCTGCATGGATGCACGATTCAGGGTGCCATCGGGATTAACAGCAACCTTACCGGAGGTATCCGGAACCTGCTTTACACAAACAATTGCCTTCATAGTTCAGTTTTCCTCCTTTTCTTAGCGCAGAACCTGACCAGCGATGACCATTCTCTGAACCTGAGAAGTGCCCTCGTAGATCTCGGTGATCTTAGCGTCACGCATCATGCGCTCCATCGGGTACTCACGGATGTAACCGTAGCCGCCGTAAATCTGTACGCACTTGGTGGTAACGTCCATTGCAACCTCAGAAGCGTACAGCTTAGCCATAGCAGCTTCCTTGGTGAACGGCAGACCAACATCGTGGTTGAATGCAGCACGGCGAACCAGCAGACGAGCAGCGTCGATCTGGGTTGCCATGTCAGCTACCATCCACTGCAGGCCCTGGAACTTGTCCAGAGTCTTGCCGAACTGTACGCGCTCCTTCATGTACTGGATAGCCTTATCCAGAGCGCCCTGTGCGATACCCAGAGCCTGAGAAGCGATACCGATACGGCCGCCGTCCAGAGTCATCATAGCGATCTTGAAGCCGCCGTTCTCCTTGCCCAGCAGACGGTCTGCCGGCAGATGAACGTCCTCGAAGATCAGCTCTGCGGTCTGGGAACCACGGATGCCCATCTTGTGCTCGATCTTGCCGATGGAGAAGCCCGGGTCGTCCTTGTCAACGATGAACGCAGAAATGCCCTTGTTGCCCTTGGTCTTGTCGGTCATAGCAAATACAACGTAGGTATCTGCACGACCGCCGCCGGTGATGAACACCTTGGAGCCGTTCATGATGTAGGAGCCGTCCTCCTGCTTAACAGCCATGGTCTGCTGTGCAGCGGAGTCAGTACCTGCGTTCGGCTCGGTCAGGCCGAATGCACCGATCTTTGCGCCTTCCTTCGGCTCGATCAGCGGACGCAGCCACTTTTCCTTCTGCTCAGGAGTACCGAATGCGTAGATCGGCCAAGCACCCAGGGTGCCGTGAGCGGACATGATGCCGCCGGTGGTACCGCATACGCGGCTCATCTCTTCGATAGCGATAGAATAGCAGATATAGTTACCGCCGGAACCGCCGACTTCCTTCGGGAACTGAATGCCCATCAGTCCGTACTTCATCAGCTTCTGAACGGTTTCCTCCGGATAGCGCTCTTCCGCGTCGATCTCAGCTGCGATCGGCTCTACTTCGTTCAGAGCGAACTCGCGGCACATCTTCTGGAACAGTGCTTCTTCTTTTGTAAGCCTAAAATCCATGCCATAAACCTCCCAAATAAATAAGTAATGCGGATACGCACAAAAACACAGCGCACACGGTCAGTGGCCGCAGCGCCGCGTCCAGCGTTACCCTTGTTTGGAGCATGTCTATCTCTATTATAGCGGCCGGAAACCATTTGTCAAGGATTTAACATTCTTTTTTCTGATAAAATCCGCACTCCATTTTTTGTGCGTTTCTGCCAAATGTCGGCAGGGATGAACGCACATTGCACGCATCCCTTGTCTTGTTTTGCTGCTGTTTATATTTTTTCAGAAAAATTACGATTTTACTTCATATTTTTCACATTTAACGCATATAACAGAAGGAAACCATCAATCAGAGGAGGAATCGCCTATGTGTGGTATCGGCGGTTTTGTCGATTATGAACGCGACGCACGCCGCGGCGGACCGATCCTTCACGGAATGAAGCGAACGCTTACGCCGCGCGGGCCGGATGCCGAAGGCACCTATTTTGACGAGGACGCAGCGCTTGTCCATCGGCGGCTGATCGTCATTGATCCGGAGGGCGGCAAGCAGCCGATGTACTCTCCCGACAGGAATACTATCCTTATATATAACGGAGAGTTATATAACACACCGGAATTGCGTACAGAACTTATGTCGCGCGGGCACAAGTTTGTCGGACATTCGGACACTGAAGTGCTGCTGCACGCCTATCTTGAGTGGAAAACCGACGCATTTGCACGGCTGAACGGCATTTTCGCCTTTGCTATCTGGGAGAAACGCGAACGCCGACTGACGCTCTGCCGCGACCGGCTGGGCGTGAAACCGCTGTTTTTCGCTCCCATTCGCAACGGTCTGATCTTCGGTTCGACCATCGACACCGTGCTGTGCCACCCGGAGATCGAGCCTGCGCTCGACGAGGATGGTCTGCGCACGCTGCTGCTGCTCGGGCCTGCGCGCCCGCCGGAATCCGGTGTTTTCCGGCAGATAAAGTCGCTGCTCCCCGGACATTTTGCCGTTTTGACTCCGGAAAGCTTCACCGATCACGTTTACTGGCAGCTCGAAGCGCACGAGCATGAGGACGACCTACCGACTACCATCGAGCGCACGCACACGCTCATCTGCGATGCCGCCCGCCGGCAGCTGGTCAGCGATGTGCCGCTGGCGTGTTTCCTGTCCGGCGGACTGGATTCCACGCTCGCGCTCATCGTGCTCGTACATGCGTTTGATATGCTCGAACTCGACCGCAAGGGCATTCTGGCCGTCACGATGCCGTGCTTCGGCACGACCGCCCGCACCAAGGGAAACGCGGAAAAACTGGCGGAAGCCTACGGCGTTACGCTCAAGACCGTGGATATCAAGGCGGCGGTCGATCAGCATTTCATGGACATCGGTCAGTCCAAGGACGATCTTTCCGTTACCTTTGAAAACGGTCAGGCGCGTATGCGTACGCTGGTGCTGATGAACCTCGCCAACAAGAACGGCGGCATGGTTGTCGGTACGGGCGACCTGTCCGAGCTGGCGCTCGGCTGGGCGACCTACAACGGCGACCACATGAGCATGTACGGCGTGAACGGCTCTATCCCGAAAACGCTGGTGCGCTACCTTGTTGCCTATGAGGCAGACCGCACGCTCGGCGAGCTGTCCGATGTGCTGCAGGATGTGCTCGATACCCCGGTATCGCCCGAGCTGCTGCCGCCCAAGGACGGAGAAATCAGCCAGAAGACCGAGGATCTGGTCGGCCCGTATGAGCTGCACGACTTTTTCCTGTATTATATGCTGCGCTTCGGTTATCCGCCGCGCAAGATCTTCCGTGCTGCGCACAAGACCTTTGCAGGCGTGTATGACGATGCGACCATCAAGAAGTGGCTGACGACCTTTATGCGCCGCTTCTTTACGCAGCAGTTCAAGCGCTCCTGCCTGCCGGACGGCCCGAAGGTCGGTACCGTAACGCTTTCGCCGCGCGGCGACTGGCGTATGCCGTCGGACGCAGTGTCCGCGCTGTGGCTCAAGGAAGCGGAGAGTCTGTAACAGAATTTATGACATAGGGCGGGTACTCCCGCCCTATGATATTCCAATACAAAGGAGAATCTCCTTTTGAAAAATCTGTTTCGCGGCGCGGCGGCGGTGCTGACGGCGGCGCTGCTGTGCTTCAACATCTATTATGAGTTAGCACCCGGAATCACCGTTGCACCCGAGCAGAAATTCGTGTTTGCAGCGATTTTTGCGGTGCTTTTGCGTGCTGCGCTGTTCTGCGGCGTGCCGGACAATACGCGTCCGATACGGCGGCGGCTGTACATGCTGGCGCTGTTTCTGTACTACATATGGGTGCTGCTGAATGTGCTGTTTTTCGATAATGCGTTCGGCCGCGGATTTGGTCATACCTCGCTCGATATGGTGAATCTGGAGCCGCTCCGCACGGTGAAAAATTACCTGCTGGCCTACGGCTACGGCAATATCTCGCTGCGGCTTGTGGTGCTCAATCTGGCAGGCAACTTGATCGCGTTTGCGCCGATGGGCGTATTTCTGCCCGCACTGTTCCGCTGGCAGAGAAGCATTTTCTTTTTCACGGCATCGCTCACGCTGAGCATTACGGCGGTGGAGGTGCTGCAGGTGTACACCGGAACGGGCTCGTGCGATGTGGATGATCTCATTCTCAATCTGGCAGGTGCGCTGCTCGTTTTTATCGTGTGCAGAGTGACACCGCTTTGGCATCGCATTTGCAGCGTTAATCCAAGACCGAAGAAATGATGAAATGACAACCGACTGCAAACGCAGTCGGTTTTTCATTGACAAACCCTGTCTGCCGTTATAAACTTTAACTGAATAAAAAACAAAAGACAGGGGGAACCCATTCATGTTTGATACCGTACTCATCGCCGGTCTGGGCCTGATGGGCGGCTCGATGGCGAAAACCATCAAGGCGCGCACACTCAGCCGCGTTTTAGGCTGGAACCGCACGCGTGCAACCGCAGAGCAGGCACTGGCTGACGGCTCGATTGACGCGATTGCGACCGAAGCGCTGTACAAGGAGGCTGACCTTGTTATCATCGGTCTGTACCCGCAGGCAACGGTGGACTGGCTGCTCGAGAACATGCCGAAGATGAAAAAGGGCTGCGTGATCGTGGATATGGTCGGCGTCAAGCAGTTTATGGTCGATCATCTGGAGCAGGCGGCGCTTGACGCCGGTGTGCACTATGTCGGCGGCCATCCGATGGCGGGCCGTGAGTTCTCCGGTCTGGATTTTGCCCTGTCGACCCTGTTTGACGGTGCGAGCATGATCTTTGTGCCGACCAAGAGCAGCACCGAGCGTGTGCTTGAACAGCTGGAGGCGTACTTCATGTCGCTCGGCTTCGGCCAGACCGTGCGCTGTACCGCGCAGCAGCACGATCACATGATCGCGTTTACCTCGCAGCTGGCGCATGTTGTGTCCTCAGCGTATATCAAAAGTCCGGAGGCAGACAAGCACAACGGCTACTCGGCGGGCAGCTACAAGGATCTGACGCGTGTTGCCAAGCTGAATGAGACCATGTGGAGCGAGCTGTTCCTGTGCAACGCAGAGCCGCTCGCGCAGGAGATTGACGAGGTCATCAAGCACCTTGACGAATACCGCAAGGCCATCCGTGCAGGAGACCGCGAGGAACTGACCATTCTGCTGAGAGACGGACGCGAGCGCAAGGAAAGACTGGGTTAATCAGGAATTCGGAACGATACGAAAGGGACAATGCCTGTGTGCGTTGTTCCTTTCCTTTTGCGCGGATTCGGGAAATTGTTAAGGAAACAGGTCGCAGAACGTAAATTTTTGCGCATACCTCCAAAATCCTGCAACTGTCCGCGCAATCCATTTACATAGGAATTTGTTTTTGTTATAATTTATTTGCATGAAATCAGAAAGTGTTTTGCTAAGGGGAATGAATGGCACGGCACTTTACAGGACAACACAAAGGAGTGTGGGTATGCAAGAGAAAATTTCTATGGACGCGGCGCACGATTTTGAGGCAAAAATGCCTCTATCGCGCAAGATTCCGCTGGGACTGCAGCACGTTTTTGCGATGTTCGTCGGCAACCTGACACCGCTGCTCATCATTATGGGTGCGTGCGGCATTGCAGGCGGCGAGTTCGCGGACCTGCAGGTAAGCGTTCTGCAGAACGCGATGTTCGTAGCCGGCGTGGTAACGCTGGTGCAGCTGTTTTCCATTGGCCCGATCGGCGGCAAGGTGCCGATCATCATGGGTACAAGCTCGGGCTTTATCGGCGTGTTCAACAGCGTTGCAGCTACCATGGGCGGCGGTGTAATTGCGTATGGCGCGATTATGGGCGCGTCCATTCTCGGCGGTCTGTTTGAAACCGTTCTCGGCTTCTTCCTCAAGCCGCTGCGCAAGTTTTTCCCGGCGGTCGTTACCGGCACGGTCGTGCTGAGTATCGGTCTGTCGCTGATCTCGGTCGGCATCAATTCCTTCGGCGGCGGCAACTCTGCGAAGGATTTCGGCTCGATGGAAAATCTGCTGCTGGCGCTGTTCGTGCTGGTGGTTATTCTGGTCGTCAAGCACGGCTGCAAGGGCTTCCTTGGCTCGTCCGCGATCTTTGTCGGCATTATTGCAGGCTACATTGCGGCAATCATCATGGGTTTTGTTCTGCCGACCACCGCAGTTGATGCGGACG
>OHXX01000384.1_pt1 | contig 10920 bp, 5 predicted proteins | sample 1580101 | NCBI WGS metagenome assembly OHXX01 (sample SAMEA3882525, study PRJEB24775) | human gut metagenome | biome: human-associated habitat; feature: intestine environment; material: feces | place: Netherlands | collected 2009/2010 | reverse complement strand
GGCCGCTCAGGATCAGATCGGCCCCCGCCGCTGCAGCGGCCTTGAAGTCCCGCGGCTCATGGTCAAGCCAGACCGTGTAGTGGTCGTCCGGGCCACCGGGCATCAGCTGCGCAGCCGTAAAGCGGCTGCCGTTCGTGTACAGGTAGTCCTTACGGCCTACGATGCGCACCCCGCAGGGCAGTATGACGGAGGTATCCTCGAGAATGCGCACCCCGGCGGCAGCAAAGCTGCGCTCCAGCTCGGCGCGGCCAAAGCTCGGCTCCCGCCAGTGGTGGAACAGGTCATGGTTGCCCAGCACATAGTATTTGCCCAGCGGCGCGCGCAGCGCACCGAACAGGGCGCAGAAGGCTTCCAGCTCCTCTGGCTCGGTAAATTCGTCAAAAATATCGCCGGTCAGCACCAGCAGGTCGGGGTGGCAGGCCTCGATCTTCTCGCGCAGCTCAGGGATGCGGGTGTGATCCATTGCGGCGCAGGCGCGCGGGTGGACATCACTGACCTGCACGATGGTCAGCCTGCCGTTCGGCAGATTTTTCCGCGTTGTCAGGCTGTATTTTGTCGTACAGAGCCGCAGCGCCCGGCGGCGGCCCCACCACATGATAAACCCGGTCAGCAGCCACGGCGTTATGCCGCCAAGCCAAAAAATATGCCAAACGGTCAGCGGCGTGCCGCCGATGCGGCGCAGCACCAGCCCAATGCCGGTGCCGATGCAGTAAAAGGTCACCAGATGCCCGACAAAGACGATGCCAAGGCCCAGCGGGTCCCGGCTGATATAGGCCAGCAGCGCCATCAGCACCAGCGGCAGGCCGTAGTACAAAACCGGCCACTGTGCCGCAAGCTGCAGCGGCGGCAGCTGTAAAAAGTTGAGATACAGCAAAATATCCAGCGCCGCCTGCCCGAGGCGCGGAAGAACAAATTGGAAGAATGGATGATACATGGTGGTAGCCTTTGTTGTAAGAATGCCTTCCCCCAAGGGGGAAGGTGTCTGCGGCTCCGCCCGCAGACGGATGAGGGGAAGGCGTGTGGATGCCGCCCGTATACGGGATAGTATGGCAAGTTCGCCCCTCATCAGTCCGCTTCGCGGCCAGCTTCAGTCTCCGTGCCAAGTGCCGCCTACGGCGGTTGCACTCCGACACGCGCCTGCGGGCGCAGCCCCAAGGGGAAGCCTTTTTTGCAAAAAAGCCCTGCACCAAATTCGGTGCAGGGCCGAAAAACTGTTTTACTGTTCCTTTGCCTTGATGGCCGCGTCAATCGCGCGGGCGGCCTCTTTACCGGCGCCCATGGCCAGAATAACCGTGGCGGCACCGGTAACGGCATCGCCGCCGGCGTAGACCATCGGGCGGCTCGTCAGGCCGTCGGGACCGTTCGTGATCAGGCAGCCGTGCTTGTCGGCGTCCAGACCCGGCGTGGTCGAGCGGATCAGCGGGTTGGGGCTGGTACCCAGCGCCATGATCATCGTATCAACATCCAGAACGAACTCGCTGCCCTCCTTGACGATGGGGCGGCGGCGTCCGGACGCATCCGGTTCGCCCAGCTCCATCTCCACGCAGGTCATACCCTTGACCCAGCCGTTCTCGTCACCCAGCACTTCCGTCGGGTTCGTCAGCGTCTTAAAGACGATGCCCTCCTCCTCGGCGTGCTCGACCTCCTCCTTACGGGCAGGCAGCTCGGCCATGCCGCGGCGGTAGACGATGTAGACATTCTCGGCACCCAGACGCTTCGCGCAGCGGGCGGCGTCCATGGCCACATTGCCGCCGCCGACAACGGCGACAGACTTGCTCTTCATGATGGGCGTGCGGGAATCCTCCTTGTACGCCTTCATCAGGTTCACGCGGGTCAGGTACTCGTTGGCGGAGTAGACGCCGTTCAGGCTCTCGCCGGGGATGCCCATAAAGCGGGGCAGGCCGGCACCGGAAGCAACATAGACGGCCTCAAAGCCGTAGTCGTTCATCAGCTCGTCGATGGTCAGGACTTTACCGATGACCATATTGGTTTCAATGTCAACGCCCAGTTCTTTCAGGCCCTCGACCTCGTGCTGGACGATGTCCTTGGGCAGACGGAACTCAGGGATGCCGTACACCAGCACGCCGCCGGCCAGATGCAGAGCCTCATACACGGTGACCTCATAGCCTTTCTTGGCCAGATCGCCGGCGCAGGTCAGGCCCGCAGGGCCGGAGCCAACCACGGCCACCTTGTGACCGTTGGACTGGGGCTTTTCAGGAGCCTCGGTGCTGTGGGCGTTGTGCCAGTCGGCCACAAAGCGCTCCAGCCGGCCGATGCCCACGGGATCGCCCTTCTTGCCACGGACGCAGTGCATCTCGCACTGGCTCTCCTGCGGACAGACACGGCCGCAGACGGCGGGAAGGGAACTGGTCTGATGGATCACCTGATAGGCGCCCTCATAGTCCCGCTCCACGATCTTGGCGATGAACTCCGGGATGCGGACGTTGACGGGGCAGCCGTTGACGCAGGGATGGTTCTTGCAGTTCAGGCAGCGGGCCGCCTCGTCCAGAGCCTGCTCCTCGGTGTAGCCCAGAGCCACCTCGAGGAAATTCTTATTCCGGACATTGGGGTCCTGAGAGGGCATTTCGTTCTTATCCAAACGCATATTGATCTTTGCAGCCATCTTACTTTACCTCCTGCTTGAACAGATTGCAGACTTCCTCGTGCTTATGCACCTCGAAATCATGATACATCTGGTTGCGCTTGACAGCCAGATCCCAGTCCACCAGCTGACCGTCGAAGTCAGGGCCATCCACGCAGGCGAACTTGGTCTCGCCGCCCACGGTCAGACGGCAGCCGCCGCACATACCGGTACCGTCGATCATGATGGGGCTCATGGAGACGGTGGTGGGTACGCCGTAGGGGGCCGTGGTCTTGCAGACGAACTTCATCATGACCATGGGGCCGATGGCAAAGATCTCATCATACTGATTGCCGGCGTCCAGCAGCTCCTTCAGTGCCTCGGTCACAAGACCCTTCTGGCCATAGGAGCCGTCGTCGGTGCAGACCTTCATCACGGAGGATACGGCCTTGAACTTATCCTCCAAGATCACCACGTCCTTGCTCTTGAAGCCCACTACCGCGTGGACCTCAGCGCCGCAGTCGTGGAACTTCTTCAGAACGGGGTAGGCAATGGCGCAGCCCACGCCGCCGCCGACAACGCAGACCTTTTTCTTACCCTCGGTCTCGGTGGGCTTGCCCAGAGGACCCACAAAGTCATGCAGATAATCGCCCTGCTGCTTGTGGCTCAGCTTCTCGGTGGTTGCGCCCACGGTCTGCACGATGATGGTGACGGTCCCCTTCTCACGGTCATAGTCGTGGATCGTGATGGGGATACGCTCGCCGTTCTCGTCCACACGCAGAATGATGAACTGACCGGGCTGGGCCTTCTTGGCCACCATGGGTGCCTCGATCTCGTACAGGATCACAGTGGGCTTCAGCGCTTCCTTCGTTACGATACGATACATGGATGTTCCTTCTTTCCTCAAAAGTCATGGCTTGCTACGTTCCATGGGCACACACGGAACTCCTCACCCGTGTGTGCTCACCTTATCTTATCACATCCGCCCATGGTTCGTCAAATATTTCCTTGCACTTTCCCTTTTTCATGCAAGGGCATGGTGCAGCGTCACCTGTCCCCGGTCGATATCCACCAGATGCTCCTCCTTCATTTTCCGCAGCTCCCGCATCATGGCACTGCGGTCGGCGGAGATATAGTCCGCCAGAGCACTGAGGGTAAAGGGCAGATGAAAGCTGCCGCAGTCGTCGCCGCCGGTCTGAAGGCCGAAGTAGCACAGCAGTTTCTCCCGGATGCTGCGGCGGCTCAGAACCTCCACCCGCTCGGAGAGGGCGGCGGCCTTGCCGGTCATGATATGGAACATATTCTCCACCAGTCGGCTGTGATGGGTGCAGGCCTTTTCGCATCGCCGGGTCAGATGCTCGGCGCTCATGAACCACACCCGGCACGACTCCGCCGCCACCACCGTGATGCTGTCCCCGGCCACATTTTCGAACATCAGCATCTCTCCGAACACGCTGCCGGTGGGCAGATGCTCCAGAATGGTGCGTCCCCCCTGCCGGTCGATGCGCTGGATGACGGCGCTGCCGGCGGTCAGAAGCCCCAACTCTCCCCGGCCCTCGCTGATGTCATAAATCACGGTGTCGGCCCGGAAGCGCTCCTCCCGGACGCCGAAGCACACCCGCATCTGCTCTACCTCATCGGGGCTGATGCCCTCAAGGATCGGTATGTTCTCCACAGGGGACCTCCTTTCCCGCTGCCGCCATGCGGCGATCCCGCCGCCCGCCGATGATCGTATAGATGATGACATAGGCGATGGCGCCCACCACCAGGGCCGCCACCACATCGATGAAGGCGTGCTGCTTGACAAAGAGTGTGGAGCAGATGATGATGACGCCCCATATGTCTGCGAAAGTGCGCCATCCGGTGCGCCGCAGTCCCGGCGTCCGGTGAACGGCATAGAGGGCGTCCAGCACCCCCAGCACATGGACGCTGGGCAGCACATTGGTGTTGGTGTCCAGATTGTAGGTGTTCTGGAGGAGCCACGTGCAGAAGTTGTGGTGCTCCATCACCGCCGGGCGCAGGTCCTGTCCGTTGGGTACCAGCGCACAGAAGATGGTGGCAAACCCGAAGGTCAGCATGATGCTCCACATATACCGCCGGAAGCCCTCGGCATCCTTGACGATCAGGTAAAGGCCCAGCGCCAGCAGAAGAAAGCCCCATGAGTCATAGGGAATGACAAAGTACTCGCAGAAGGGGATGTATTCATCGATAAAGGTCTGGGTGGCCCAATAGTTGTCGGTGATGAAGTGCTCAATAAGGAAAAAGCCCCCCAGATACACCGGCAGATACAGGCCCCACCACATATGGGGGTGGTCCTTGATGAAGGTCTTGATGGTCTGCATAAGAATCCTCCTGATTTCAACAATTTTTCCGTGAGGGGCATTATAGCATAGCCCCGCCCAAAAAGGAAGTGTTCCTGTGATATAAGTCACAATTATTTTACAAATCCATTTCCCGGTTGCGGCGGCGGCAGATTTCGAGTATAATAGATATGTTATAAATGAAAAGATATGGAGGAATCCCCATGATCCTGCAAAAGAAAGAGGAGCTGGCTAACCGCCAGCTGCGCCTGACCATCACCGTGGAGCGTGATGCGTGGGAGAAGGCTCTGAACGACGCCTATCAGGAGGTCAAGGCCCTGTACCCTGTGGAGGGCTACGCCGTGGGCAAGGCTCCCCGTGAGGCGCTGGAAAAGGCATACAGCCACGATCTGTTCTATCAGGAGGCGGTGAACGAGACCTTCCCCGCCGCACTGGTGGAGGCCATCGCTTCCGAGGACATCCAGATCGCCGCCCCTCCCGCCCTGAACGTGGAGACCATCGGCCCAGACGGCTACACCTTCACCGCCCTCATCGACCTGTATCCGGAGGTGAAGCTGGGCCAGTACAAGGGCCTGTCCGCCCCGTGGGAGAATGCCGAGCTCTCCGACGATGACACCAACGAGGCCATCCAGCGCTTCCTGACGGAGCATCTGGTGGAGCAGGAGCAGGACCGGGCCGCCATGGGCGACGAGGTCACTCTGGACTTCGAGGGCTTCGTGGACGGCGTCCCCTTCGAGGGTGGCAAGGGGGAAGGCTATCCCCTGCTGCTGGGCAGCGGGATGTTCATCCCCGGCTTCGAGGAGCAGGTGGCGGGCATTCGCCCGGAGGAGGAGCGGGATGTCCACGTCACCTTCCCCACCCAGTACGTGCCGGAGCTGGCGGGCAAGGATGCCACCTTCCACGTCAAAGCCCACCGCATCGTCCGGCGGAGCCTGCCCCAGCTGACGGACGCCTTTGCACAGGAGCAGGGCTTCGAGGACGTGTCCCATCTGCGCCGCAGCATCATGGAGCAGGCCATCCTGCAAAAGCAGCAGGCCGCCTCCAATGCCTTTGCCGAGGCCCTGATGCAGCAGGTGGTGGCGGGCATGGAGGTACAGCTGCCCGACTCCATGGTGGAGAGCCAGCTCACCGGCATCCTTCAGGAGCTTCAGCAGCATCTGGAGAGTCAGGGTGCCTCTCTGTCTGACTACCTGCAAGCGGCGCAGCTGACCATGGACGACCTGCGGGACCACGCCCGTGAAAACGCCGTGGCCGCTGCCCGGTATGAGCTGGCCATGACGGAGATCGCCCGTCAGGAGGGCATCACCGTCACCGAGGAGGAGCTGGAGGAGAAGTATCGGGAGATGGCCGCCCTCTACGGCATGACCGTTCCCCAGCTGCGGGAGCAGGTGCCTCCCGCCCGGCTCCAGCACGATCTGAAGCTGGCCAAGGCCCGTGCCGTTGTTGTGGACTCCGCCCTGCGGAAGTAACTCCCCTGCAAAGCCTTCTCCCGCAGAAGCCCCCATAGAGTAAAAAAGTACTCCCGGAGGATGCAAACGCGTCCTCCGGGAGTGCTTTTTTCAGTTCCGGTGCTTACTTCTTATACGGTACGTGCCAGATGGTATCGGCATAGTCCGCCACCGACCGGTCGGCGGAGAAAATTCCGCTGCGGGCGATGTTGTGCAGGCTCATGCTGTTCCACCTCTCCCGATCCCGGTAGGTGTCCGTCACCCGCTGGGAGGCGGCGCAGTAGGAGGCAAAGTCCGCCAGCAGCAGATACTGATCCGCCGGGCAGTCCACGCCGAACAGCAGCCGCTGGTACAGATCCTCATAGCTGACGCCGTCCCGGAACCCGGCCTTCAGCTGATCCAGCACCCGGCGCAGCACCGGGTCACGTGTATACAGCAGATACGGGTCGTAGCCCCGGCTCATGTGGGAGGCCTCCTCCGCCGTCAGGCCAAAGAGGAACATATTCTCGTCCCCCAGCACCTCGTGCATCTCCACGTTGGCACCGTCCAGCGTGCCGATGGTCAGTGCGCCGTTCATCATGAACTTCATGTTGCCGGTGCCGCTGGCCTCCTTGCCGGCGGTGGAGATCTGCTGACTCACCTCGCTGGCGGGCATCAGCATCTCCGCCATGGAGACCCGGTAATTCTCCAGAAATACCACCTGCAGCTTCCCCTTGCAGATGGGGTCGTTGTTCACCTGATCCGCCAGAGAGTTGATGAGACGGATGATGCGCTTGGCTACGGCATAGCCGGGAGCGGCCTTGGCGCCAAAGAGGAAGGTCTGTGGTGGGAAGTCCATGTCCGGGTCGTCCTGCAGCTGCTGGTACAGGGCGATGATGTGCAGTACGTTCAGAAGCTGTCGCTTATACTCATGGAGCCGCTTCACCTGCACGTTGAAGATAGCGTCCGTGTTCAGCTGTACCCCTTGCTGTCGGCGGGCCCACCGGGCAAAGGTCTCCTTGTTGCAGCGCTTGATCTCCTCCAGCCGGGCCAGCACCGCCCCATCCTCAGCATAGGGGTCCAGTTCCTGCAAATGGCCCGCATGGGTCAGATAACCGTCCCCGATGAGCTCCCGGATCAACCCGTCCAGACCGGGGTTGATCTGGCTGAGCCAGCGGCGATGATCCACGCCGTTGGTGACGTTCTTAAACTTCTCCGGCTCCATTTGGCAGGCGTCCCGGAACACATCATGGCGCAGGATATCCGAGTGCAGAGCGGACACGCCGTTGATGGCCATACCGCCGGCGATGCAGAGGTTGGCCATCCGCACCACGCCGTCCCAGATGACCGCCATCTTGGCGGTCTTTTCGGGGTCGTGATAGAAGCTCTTCACCTTCTCCTGCCAGCGGCGGGCGATCTCCTGCAGGATCTGCCACACACGGGGCAGCAGCGTCTCGAACAGCTGCTGGGGCCAGCACTCCAGCGCCTCCGCCAGTACCGTGTGGTTGGTGTAGGCCACGGAGCAGGTGGTAATGTGCCACGCCTCGTCCCAGGAAAGGCCCGCATCGTCCACCAGAATACGCATCAGCTCCGGGATCACCAGCGCCGGATGGGTGTCGTTGATCTGGATGACGTTCTTCTCGTGGAAGTTTTTCAGGGTGCCGTAGGTCTGAATGTGCCGCCGTGTGATGGACTGCATGGTGGCCGAAACGAAGAAATACTGCTGCTTCAACCGCAGGGACTTGCCCTCATAGTGTTTGTCCTCCGGATACAGCACCTTGGAGATGACGTCCGCCATGGCCCGCTCCTCCCCGGCCCGCAGGTACTGCCCCTCGCTGAACAGCTTCATGTCGATGGGCTTGGGACTCTTGGCGTCCCACAGCCGGAGGGTGTTCACCTGCTGGGTGTCGTACCCGGCGATCTCCATGTCGCACGGCACCGCCAGCACACGGGTATAGTCCTCATGCACCACCATCAGGTGGCCGTTGTCCCACCGGGTGCGGACCTTGCCGCCGAAGTGGACCTCCTCCGTCTCCTGCGGCTTGGGCATGAGCCACGCATCGCCCAGATTCTTCCAGTCGTCGGGCAGCTCCACCTGCTGGCCGTCCACGATCTTCTGCTTGAAGATACCCAGCTCGTAGCAGATGGAGTAGCCGGTGGCGGGGATCTCCAGCGTGGTCATGCTGTCCAGATAGCAGGCCGCCAGACGGCCCAGACCGCCGTTGCCGAGACCGGCATCCGGTTCCATGTCGAAGATGTCCGCCGCCTTGAAGCCCAGCGCCTCCACGGCCTGCGTCAGCGGCTCCAGCAGCTCCAGATTGTAGGCATTCTTCATCAGGCTGCGTCCCATGAGAAACTCCATGGACATATAGTGGACCTTCCGCTTCTCCTGACTGTCCACCTCCTCACGGGTACGCACCCCCCGCTCGGCCATGATATCCCGCAGCACCAGAGCGCAGGCCTTCATGATCTCTCCGTCGGAGGCCTGCTTCTCCGTGCAGCCGTAGTTCAGCCGCAGCTTCTGCACGATGGCCTCCTGCAATGTTTCCTTCGTATAAGTCATAGATATCCTCCTGTATTGCATCCGGGGCTTACCGCCCCAGCAGCTTTCCATAAATATTCCGGTAGGCCCCGGCGCTGCGATCCCAGCTGAAATCGCCCTCCATGCCCCGCCGCCGCACCATGCGGAAGCCCTCTGCATCGCCGTGGTACAGGCCCACCGCCTGCCCGATGGTGTCCAGCATGGCCCCGGCGTCGTAGGCGGCAAAGACATAGCCGTTGCCGTCGGGCTGCCCCACCTGACAGGACCGGACGGTGTCGTTGAGGCCGCCGGTCTGCCGGACGATGGGTACAGCACCATAGCGCATGGCGATCATCTGCGACAGGCCGCAAGGCTCGCTCTTAGAGGGCATCAGAAACAGGTCGCTGCCGGCATAGATGCGGCGGGATAAGCCCTCGTTGTAGCCGATCCAGGCACACAGCCGTCCCGGATAGCGGTTCTGAGCGTGGCGGAAGAAATTCTCATATCCACCGTCACCGCTGCCCAGCACCACCAGCTGACAGCCGGTGGCCATGATGCCATCCAGCGCCTGACACACCAGATCCACGCCCTTGTGTCCCACCAGCCGGGTCACCATAGAGAGGACCGGCGTCCCCTCCTCCTGAGCAAGGCCCAGCTCCTGCTGAAGTGCCGCCTTGCATAAGGTCTTCCCCTCCGACTCCGCCGCCGTGTATCGGGCGGGCAGATCGGGGTCGCACTCCGGGTCATAGCTCACCATATCGATGCCGTTGAGCACGCCGGAGAATTTCCACTGGATGCTGCGCACCACGCTGTCCAGTCCGGCGGCATAGGCGCTCTCCCGCAGCTGGGCAGCGTAGGTGGGGCTGACAGTGGTCACGGCGTCCGCCGTCACCATGGCCCCCTTCATGAGGTTCACGCACCCATCCATCTGTAGAACGCCGCTCTCGTACCAGTCTCCCCGGTTCAGGCCGAAAAGATCCTCCACCGTGTCGGCGCCGTACTTGCCCTGATACTCGATGTTGTGAATGGTGAACACGGTGGAAACGTTTTCAGCCACAGTTTTCAAGTAAATCGGCACCAGTGCAGTCTGCCAGTCGTTGCAGTGGATCACCTCCGGCCGCCACTCCAGCATGGGAAGCACCGACACCACCGCCTTGGAAAAGAAGGCAAACCGCTCTCCGTCGTCCATCTGGCCATACAGCGCCCCACGGCGGAAGTACCGCTCGTTATCCAGAAAATACCAGACGACGCCCCGATACTCCAGCGAGAACAGGCCGCAGTACTCATGCCGCCACGCCAGGTCCACATAGGTATAGCCGTGCCAGCGCATTTTCTCTCTCCATGCGTCCGAAACTTGCCCGTACAGCGGCAGGATCACCGCCGCACGATCCCCACCGGCAGCCACCGCCGGCGGGAGACTTCCCAGCACATCCGCAAGACCTCCGGTCTTGCAGAAGGGAGCCGCCTCGCTGGTCACATATAAGATATCCATGCCGTTACCTCCTTGTGTCCCCTCCCCGCAGCCTGCGGGGAGGGACGTGATTCGTTTATACGGTAGCGTTGCGGGCCACCACCACAGGATAGCTCTCGTCTCCAATGAGGGTGCGTCCCTCCCGGATGGTCACAGCCTTGTCGGCAATGACGCAGCGCAGGGTGGCATCCTTTTTCACCACCGTGCCCTTAAAGAGCACGCAGTTCTCCACCTGCGCTCCCTTCTCTACCCGGACACCCCGAAACAGAATGCAGTTTTTCACGCTGCCCTGAATATCGCAGCCATCGGCAATGAGGGAATTCTCGCACACCCCGGCAGGGTCCAGATACGCCGGAGGCGCATCGTTCTCCTTGGCCAGAATGGGTCGCCGGGGATCAAACAGCAGCCGCCGCTGCGCCGGGTCCAGCAGCTCCATGCTGCGGCGGTAGTAGGTCTGCACCGTGTCGATGCGGGCGGCATATCCCTGCCACACATAGGCGTGCAGATGCAGCCGATCCTTCTGATCCTGTAAAATGTGGTGGCGGAAGCTGTACCGGTTGTGGGCCATGCACTCCTCCACCAGCTGCACCAGCAGCTCC
>OHXX01000371.1_pt1 | contig 11195 bp, 8 predicted proteins | sample 1580101 | NCBI WGS metagenome assembly OHXX01 (sample SAMEA3882525, study PRJEB24775) | human gut metagenome | biome: human-associated habitat; feature: intestine environment; material: feces | place: Netherlands | collected 2009/2010 | reverse complement strand
TCGGACAGGGGACGGATGTGGGAGATATTCAGACTGGCATTCAGCAGATTGTCCGGATTCAACTCCCGCGCCTGCCCCTTATTATGGAATACGCCATAGGCAGCATTGACGGTTGCCGACCACGCCACCAGCCTGCCCTTGTCGTCATGCCTGACGGAAAGCGGCAGGTTATACCTTCCCGATACCATCATCAGGCTGCCCGAACCATACTCGTTGCCGAGGTCATCCTTCAACGAACTTTCGGGCAGATAGTCGTAACTGATATAGCCTTGCCCCCGGCAGCAGAACGGCCACGCCGCAAGCCACAACACCAATAGAATCACAGAGTTTGTCTTCATGGGAATATGCAAATGTTTTCTGCAAATATAGTCCTGCGGCAAGTAAGCGGGAAGCATTTACGGACGGGGTGCGGAATGGGGAAGACGAAATGCGGAAACCGGAAGGCGGAATGATTCCATGTTTTACGTTACGCATTTCACGTTACGTAAAATACATAATATTTTCGGGATAAAACAAATATCAGGTGAAGCACCCATCAATCTCCAAACTAATTGTACCTTTGCGGAACTTTAAACAAAAAAATGATGAAAGAAGAAACTTTCAATTATTCCAAAGTTCCCCATAACTTCGGCTTATGCGCTACTGACACATGCCCTTATACTGACACCTGCCTGCGCCGGATTGCATATACGTATGCACCCTCAAACAACATCTTCCTATATGTACTGAATCCGAAAGCAATAGAGTCCACAGCGGGAAAATGCAAATATTATTGCTCGAATAAGAAAGTGCGCTATGCCAAAGGCTTTATCCATACGGCAGAAGCCATCTCTGTCGGCCAGTCCGGCACGTTCCGCTACCGGCTCATCGGCTTATGGGGTATCCGAAGATATTATCAGAAGCGGAAAGGGGAAACTTTGCTCTCACCAACCGAGCAGCAACAAGTCATTGCAATTGCCCGTAACTTAGGACTCCAACGGACGGAGTACTTCGACGCTTATGTAGAAGAGTACGACTTCACATGACAGCTCCGGTCACCTCACATGATAACTCCGGTTACCCCAAACGGTAACTTCATTTACACTACGAGGTAAAAGGCTTTACACTATGGTGTAACGACCGTTACAATATGGAGTAACGGCCGTTACACCCTATGGTAAACTGCTTTACATTAGAAGGTAAACAAGCGGTAAATACAATACGCTGATTTAAAGGGAAGTATTCAGTATAAGACTATGGCAGTATTTCACCTTCCGCTGTCACCTTTACGTAGATTTCCCTTTCCCCTTGCTCCATCTCTACCAAAAAGTAACTGCCATCGGGAGTCTCAATAAAGTCGGCATCATCAATGACATAACCGGGATGGGCAGCCGTAACGGCGTTCTTCACTACATCCTCCAGATGTCTCTTACTGATATCCCAGATAGTATAGGCCCATGCACCCTCAGCGGTGAACATCACATCCTTGCTGATACTTCCGTGCACGATTTCGACTTCCGTCATACCGTTCTTTTCTTTTTCAATATCCACAATGCGGGCATTGGGATATTTCTCTGCTATAAAATCTTTGATGGCAGCGGAAATATCAGAAGGGAGATAATCTTCGGGAGAACCGCCGTTGTGCGCATCGGCCACTTCCTTCACCAGAATGCCGTCCTCCGAATAATAGAGGTCCATTTCCTGATTACCTTTCTCCACTTCGATGATGTAGACAACAGCCATTTCCTTACGTTCCAGCTTGTCTACATCTTCCACCTTCCATACATTATAATAGGTACTACTCTCGTAAGAGCTTCTCACCGGAGCGGGAAGGTCTGCACAACGGAGGTCGGTTTCGGTCATCTGCCATACACCGTCTTTGGTGAACCAGGCCTCCTTTTCGAAATTGTCCTCATGGAAATCAGCCACATAATATGCACCTTTTGTTTCCCATTCTATACGCTGGGCATTGGGATGCTCCTTGGCCAACGCATTACTCAGTTCCGCGGGCACGGAGATTCCGTCGTTGTCGTCATCATCACAGCTTTGCAAGGCAAAGGCAAACACGCCTAACGCCAATAATAAGAAGTACTTTTCCAGTTTCATAGTCATTTCGTTTTTTTACATTATCAATACCAAGTTTGTTCATTTTGTATGGCAAAGATGAAGCCTAAATCTGGAAAGAATCTGGAAGAATACTCATATTTTGCAGAAAACAGCTATCTTTGTGCCACTAAAAGCGTTCATAACAAAAGAGATACATAATAACACAATGGAAAAGAAATTCAAACGTACCACCGTGACCTCGGCATTGCCGTATGCCAACGGCCCGGTTCATATCGGACACCTGGCAGGCGTTTATGTTCCTGCCGACATTTATGTCCGCTACCTGCGACTGAAAAAGGAAGATGTTATCTTCATCGGCGGCTCCGACGAACACGGAGTGCCCATCACCATCCGCGCCAAGAAGGAAGGCATCACCCCGCAAGACGTGGTGGACCGCTATCATACGCTTATAAAGAAGTCTTTCGAAGAGTTCGGCGTTTCCTTCGACGTGTACAGCCGTACTACTTCAAAGACGCATCACGACACGGCTTCCGACTTCTTCCGCAAGCTGTACGATAAGGGAGAATTCATCGAAAAGACCAGCATGCAGTATTACGACGAAGAAGCTAAGACCTTCCTTGCCGACCGCTACATCACCGGCGAGTGCCCCCACTGCCATGCCGAAGGCGCTTACGGCGACCAATGCGAGAAGTGCGGCACCAGCCTCAGCCCCACGGACCTGATTAATCCGAAGAGTGCCATCAGCGGCAGCCAGCCCGTGATGCGTGAGACGAAGCACTGGTATCTGCCGCTGGACAAACACGAGGAATGGCTTCGCCAATGGATTCTGGAAGACCATAAGGAGTGGCGTCCCAATGTTTATGGCCAATGCAAGAGCTGGCTCGACATGGGCTTGCAGCCGCGTGCCGTGAGCCGCGACCTGGATTGGGGTATTCCCGTTCCCGTAGAGGGTGCCGAGGGCAAAGTGCTCTATGTATGGTTCGACGCCCCTATCGGCTACATCAGCAACACCAAAGAGTTGCTGCCCGACACATGGGAGAAATGGTGGAAAGACCCCGAAACGCGTCTGGTACACTTCATCGGAAAAGACAATATCGTGTTCCACTGCATCGTGTTCCCCGCCATGCTGAAGGCAGAGGGTAGCTACATCCTGCCGGACAACGTGCCGAGCAACGAGTTCCTGAACCTGGAGGGCGACAAGATTTCCACTTCACGCAACTGGGCGGTATGGCTGCACGAGTATCTCGTTGACTTCCCCGGCAAGCAGGATGTGCTGCGCTACGTGCTGACCGCCAACGCACCGGAGACAAAAGACAACGACTTCACCTGGAAGGACTTCCAGGCACGTAATAACAACGAGCTGGTTGCCGTTTATGGCAACTTCGTGAACCGCGCCCTGCAACTCACCAAGAAGTACTTCGACAGCGTAGTGCCCGCCGCAGGCGAACTGAACGACTACGACCGCGAGACGCTGAAAGAATTTGCCGACGTCAAGGCAGAAGTGGAGAAGTTGCTGGATGTATTCAAATTCCGCGACGCACAGAAGGAAGCGATGAACCTTGCCCGCATCGGAAACAAATACCTTGCCGACACCGAGCCGTGGAAGCTTGCCAAGACGGACATGGAGCGCGTAGCCACCATCCTCCATATCTCCTTGCAGTTGGTCGCCAACCTTGCCATTGCTTTCGAACCGTTCCTGCCCTTCAGCAGCGAGAAGCTTCGCAAGATGCTGAACATGGACAGCTTTGACTGGGCAGAGCTGGGACACACCGACCTGTTGCCTGCCGGACATCAGCTGGGCACCCCCGAACTGCTGTTCGAAAAGATAGAAGACGACGTCATCCAGGCACAAGTAGACAAGCTGCTTGCCACCAAGAAGGCAAACGAAGCCGCCACCTACAAGGCAAACCCCATCAAGCCGACCATCGCCTTCGAAGACTTTGAAAAGCTGGATATCCGCGTAGGTACAGTGCTTGAATGCGAGGCAGTGCCCAAGATGAAGAAGCTGCTGAAGTTCAAGATTGCCGACGGGCTGGAAAACCGCACCATCGTCAGCGGCATTGCCCAGCACTACAAACCGGAAGAACTGGTAGGCAAGCAAGTGCTGTTCATCGCCAACCTCGCTCCACGCCAATTCAAGAACGGGCTGGTAAGTGAGGGAATGATTCTCTCTGCCGAGAATTATGACGGCTCGCTGGCGGTGACTTCACTGCTGAAAGAGGTGAAGCCGGGCAGCGAGGTGAAATAAAACAGTAACAAGGTAACGAGTTAACAAGGCTACAAGGAGGAAGGAAAAGCCTCGTGGCCTTGTTAACTCGTTGCCTTATCAACCAATAAACTATGTCCGATACATCACTCAAAGAAAAAACAGCCAAAGGCCTCTTCTGGGGAGGATTCAGCAACGGCATACAGCAGTTGTTAAATCTGGGATTCGGAATAGTCCTTGCCCGTCTGCTGGATGCTTCGGATTATGGTATGGTAGGGATGCTTACCATCTTCTCCGCCATTGCCGCCGCCTTGCAGGAGGGTGGGTTCATTTCGGCACTGACCAACCGGAAGGAGACTTTGCACAAGGATTACAACGCCGTGTTCTGGTTCAGCCTGATGTGCAGCACTACTATATATATATTACTCTTCTTTGCCGCACCGCTGATTGCCGACTTCTACGATACGCCCGAGCTGATACCGCTGTCCCGTCTCTCCTTCTTGGGATTCGTCATTTCCAGCATGAGCATTGCACCGAGGGCATATCTATTCAAGAACCTCAGAATCAAGGACACTACCGTCATTTCTATTTCAAGTCTGATAGTCTCCGGCATTATGGGCATCACATTGGCGGCAAACGGATTCGCCTATTGGGGAATTGCACTGCAAAGCATCTCTTTCATCACCGTAATGACGGTTCTCAATTTCTACTTCTCGCGTTGGAGACCCCGCTTCCGGTTCGACTTTACACCTATCAAGGAGATGATAGGGTTCAGCAGTAAGATAATCATTACGAATATCTTCACCATAATCAATAACAATTTGTTTTCCGTCTTGTTGGGTAAGTTCTATTCGGAACGGGAAGTGGGTAACTTTACGCAGGCAAACAAGTGGAACGGCATGGGACATACCACGATTACGGGCATGATAAACGGCATTGCACAACCCGTCTTTACCCGGGTTGCCGACGACAAGGCACGGCAACTTGCCGTATTCAGAAAGCTGCTACGCTTCACCGCCTTTATCTCTTTCCCCGCCATGCTGGGATTGAGCTTGGTATCGAAAGAACTGATTATAATCACTATCACGGAGAAGTGGCTGCCCAGTGCCGATATCTTGCAACTGTTATGTATTTGGGGAGCATTTATTCCCGTCATCAATCTGTTCTCCAACCTGCTCATCAGCCGGGGACATTCTTCTATCTATATGTGGAGCACCATCAGCTTGAGCCTGCTGCAAATAGTAGCTGTATGTGCCATATACCCATACGGGTTGGAATGGATGCTGCGTATTTTCGTCATTATCAATATCGGCTGGCTGTTTGTATGGTTCCGTTTTGTCAAGAGGGAGATAGGATTAAGACTGCGCGATATGCTGAAAGACATCTCTCCTTATCTCTCCCTATCCATTGTACTCGTAGTGTCAACTCACTATGCTACTCAGCCCATAGAAAACCTATACTTAAATATGGCAGCCAAAATCATTATGGTAGCTGGGCTTTATGCACTGGTTTTGTGGAAACTACAATCTACCATCTTCCGGGAAAGCATTGAATTCCTCTTAAAGAAAAAAAGAGCATGAGCCGCATAGCCTACATCATATCCGCCTACAAGGATGCCCCACACTTGGCACGCCTGGTTGCCGCACTGGATGACCGGGCAGACTTCTACGTGCACATCGACCTCAATGCCGATATACACCCTTTTGAAGAAGCCTTGGGAGACAAGGTCACTTTCGTGCCCCGCCACCGGATAAGCTGGGGAGGATGGGAACAAGTGGAATATCAGAAAGAATTGCTTGCCGCCGTATTGCACAGCGGTATCCCCTATACCCGCGTAGTATGCCTGAGCGGGCAAGACTATCCGTTATGGAACAACAACGCCATCCACCACTATTTCGAGGAGCATCAAGACACTGAATTCATCGGCGGTTTCAACCTGACACACTGCACCGTGAAACAGCAGTTGCACAAGATAACCCATTACCACCCTTTCCGTGACCTGCCTTGGAAGAGTATATGGTGGAAGAACAAACTCATCGTAGCATCGCGCAAGCTGGTACAGATACTCCCCATCCGGAAAGCCCCTTTTGCACCCTTGGAGGGCAAGCAGGCAGATGTCTATTTCGGTTCCGACTATTGGGCCATCACGTTGCCCTGCGCACGATATGTATATGAAAAGTTGTGCACGGAGGAGAAGCTGGTGAAGTATTTCAGAACCAGCTTTGTACCCAGCGAGCTGTGCATACAGACCATCGTATTCAACTCCCCTTTTGCCTCAAAAGGGCTTCTTTTAGAGGGGGAATACCCCGGACTTACCCGTCTCACTCCCTTGCACTACATAGACTACGGCGCATCCATCCGCGTGATGACACTCGAAGACCTGCCGGTATTGCGGCAGTCTGGAAAGATGTTCTGCCGGAAAATAGTAAGCGGCACATCAGACAGATTAATGGAAGCCATAGAGCAGACAAGAAGAGAATAAAAAGAGAGTTATCCCAACAGATATGCCACTTTATCCCAACCGGAATGCTGCAAAGAAGCAATTAATTCGTATTTTTGCAGCATCACATTTCTATTGATACAATGAAAAAGAATGTAGTAGTCATATTGGCAGGAGGAGTCGGTAGCCGTCTGGGATTGTCCACTCCCAAGCAATTCTTCAAGGTAGCGGGAAAAATGGTCGTGGAGCACACCATCGATACTTTCGAAAGCAATCCACATATTCACGAGATAGCTATCGTATCCAATCCTTTCTATATCTCCGATTTCGAATCTATCATCATCAAGAACGGATGGAAGAAGGTCAAGAAGATATTGAAAGGCGGACAAGAACGGTATCATTCCAGCCTATCCGCCATCAAAGCCTACGAAGACACTGACGTCAATCTGATATTCCACGATGCCGTACGTCCGTTAGTGAGCCAGCGGATTCTGAATGACGTTATTGCCGCATTGGAAACCTACAAAGCTATTGATGTGGCAATGCCCGCCACGGATACCATTATACAAGTCAATGACAGATTCATTCAGGAAATCCCAGACCGCAGCAAACTGATGCGAGGACAGACTCCGCAAGCATTCCATCTGGAAACCATCAAGCATGCCTATGACATTGCCTTGCAAGACCCGGCCTTTAAAGTGACCGACGACTGCGGCGTAGTAGTGAAATACCTTCCGGAAGTACCGGTTTATGTAGTGAACGGCGAAGAAAGCAACATGAAGCTGACCTATAAGGAAGACACCTATCTGCTGGACAAATTCTTCCAGCTGCGCAAAAGTGAACTGAACACCTTGCCCATCGACCAGGAAAACAACCTGAAGAACCGGGTTGCAGTCGTATTCGGCGGTAGTTACGGCATCGGCGCAGACGTGGCTCAGCTACTCAAAGAGAAAGGAGCCAACGTATTCTGCTATTCGCGCAGCATGAACGGAACGGATGTAGGCAACAAAGAGCAGGTGAGCAAAGCCTTGCAGGAAGTGTACCGCCAATGTGGACGGATAGACTACATTATCAATACTGCCGGACTGTTGAATAAAGAACCTCTGATGAGTTGCGACTATCAGACCATCTGCAACGCTGTGAACACCAACTATATGGGTACTGTCAACGTGGCACTTGAAGCCTTCCCCTATCTGAAGGAGAGCAAAGGTAAACTCGTATTCTTCACTTCCAGCTCCTACACCCGGGGACGCGCCTTTTACAGCATCTATTCATCGACCAAAGCCGCCATCGTGAACTTTGTGCAAGCCATAGCACAAGAATGGGAACCGTTCGGCATCAGCGTGAACTGCATCAATCCGGAGCGCACCAAAACACCGATGCGTGTCCATAACTTCGGCATCGAACCGGATAACACCTTGCTGACCTCCGAGCAAGTAGCCATTACCACCATACAGTCACTGCTTTCCGAATTCACCGGACAAGTCATCGACGTAAAAAGAGAAGAAGTATGAAGAACCAATACCTATCGGACTACGTTGCCGACAACCTACGCGCCTGCCAACTGAAGCAACTTTCCATACTGAAAGAGGTGGACCGCATCTGCCGGAAACACAAGTTAAGGCACACTGTTGGGAGCCATGCGTCATGGAGGATTCATCCCCTGGGATGATGACATAGACATCGGCATGACACTGGAAGACATGCAAGCATTCATGAAGGTAGCCCCCTCCGAACTACCCGACACACTGTTCCTGCAAACCCCGGAAAGTGACCCTACCAGCAAAGAGCCCATCGTCAAGATAAGGGATTTAAACTCAATCTATATTGAAGCAGGAGATACCTTCAGCGTAGAGTATCAGAAAGGACTATACGTAGATATATTCCCTTTCATCGACTACCCCACCGTGCCCCGCCCATGGGCAAAGAAGCTGTGCAAAGGCATCTCCGTCAGTTACTCCATCCTACACGCGCAACACTACTACTCGCTGCGCTCCTTTGCAGAATTCTTCTACTTCGGCATGAAGTATGCGCTTTTCAAAGGGATATGGGCAATGCTCTGCCTGGTACGCCCCAAAGGGACCTATCTTTCGAATATACTCATCAATAACGGATACGGCATCATGCACCGTAAAGATTCCGTCTTTCCGCTCTCCACCATCACTTTCGAAGGAAAAGATTTCCCGGCACCGGGCAATGTGGACGCCTATCTGAAAGATTTATATAAAAACTACATGGACATTCCTCCCAAAGAGAAGCAGATAGTCCATGCCTGCTATATTCACCCGGAACTAAAACCATTGCCATGAAACCAGCCCTTGTAGATGTATCTGTACTGATTCTTTTCTTCAACCGCCCCAAACTGCTGGCGCAAGTATTCGAACAAGTGAAGAAAGCACGCCCCGCACGACTGTTTCTCTATCAGGACGGCCCGCGCGGCGAACGCGACATGCCGGGCATAGAAGCTTGTCGCAAAGTAGTGGCAGACATCGACTGGGAATGCGAAGTACACCACAACTACCAAGAGAAGAACTACGGCTGCGACCCATCGGAATACATGGCACAGAAGTGGGCATTCTCCTTGTCGGACAAATGTATCGTGCTTGAGGATGACGACGTGCCTGCCGTCTCTTTCTTCGGCTTCTGCAAGGAACTGCTCGACAAGTATGAGCACGACACACGCATCAGCATAATTGCCGGATTCAACAACGAGGAGATTACACCGGACATCACTTCCGACTACTTCTTCGCCACCACCTTCTCCATCTGGGGATGGGCGAGCTGGCGGCGGGTGACGGACCAATGGGATGAATTCTACACCTTCCTGGACGACAAGGAGAACATGCGGCAACTGAAGAACCTCATCCACACACGGCGCTACCGCAAAGACTTCATCTACATGTGCCAACGCCACCGCGAACACGGGAAAGCCTATTACGAAACCATCTTCCACGCTTCCATGTTGTTCAATTCGGGTCTGAGCATCGTGCCCACCCGCAACATGATAAACAATCTGGGAGCCACTGCCGACTCCACCCACTTTGCCGGCTCCGTACACACCATGCCGCGCGGTTACCGCCGCATCTTCACCATGAAACGCTACGAAGTGGAGTTTCCGCTGAAGCACCCTCGCCACGTCATCGAGAACACTGCCTACAAGGATAGCGTTTACCGCATCATGGCATGGCGGCATCCCTGGATAAAGATTGCACGGTCGTTCGAGGAACTGGCGTTGAACCTACGGTACGGCAACTTCACCATCATATGGCAAACGCTGCAAAAGCGTATCCGGAAATGGATGAAACAAGACCGGCATCTGTAACAAGAAAAAACATTCAAAAAAGAAGAAACGAACAACAGTCATGAGAGTACTACTTATCAATACATCCGAACGCATCGGCGGCGCAGCCATCGCCGCCAGCCGTCTGATGGAATCACTCAAGAACCACGGCATCAAAGCCAAGCTGCTGGTACGCGACAAGCAGACCGACCAAATCTCCGTTGTGTCACTGGACCATAACTGGCGCATGGTGTGGAAGTTCGTCTGGGAGCGCATCGTCATCTGGAAAGCAAACCGATTTAAAAAACATAATCTTTTTGCTGTCGACATTGCCAACACGGGTACAAACATTTCCGCACTCCCCGAGTTCAATCAGGCAGATGTGATTCATCTGCATTGGATTAACCAAGGTATGTTGTCACTGACAGATATCCGGCGTATCATCCAATCCGGCAAGCCCATCGTTTGGACAATGCATGATATGTGGCCTTTTACTGGTATCTGCCACTATGCAGGAGATTGCGATAAATATGCCACACAATGCCACAACTGTCCGCAACTTTACAAAGGGAGCAAGAAAGACATAGCCTACCGTACTTTCCAGAAAAAGAAAAAACTGTTTGAAGGAGCACAAATCACCTTTGTAGCTTGTAGCCGCTGGTTAGAATCATTGGCTAAGAAAAGTGATCTGATTAAAGGTCAGACCATTACCAATATTCCCAATGCAATCAACACCAACCTGTTCAAACCTCGTGATAAAAAACAGGCCAGAGAAAAATGCCACCTCCCGCAAGACAAGAAGTTATTGCTTTTCGGCTCCGTAAAAATTACAGACAAGAGAAAAGGAATAGACTATTTGGTATCAGCTTGCAAACAAATAGCTTCCTCGTATCCTGATTTTAGTAAGGAGTTAGGTGTAGTGGTTTTTGGCAACCAAGCCGAACAATACGCTTCCCTGTTTCCTCCGATGAATTATGTCAGCAACGAGAAGGAACTGGTAGATATTTACAACGCAGTCGACTTATACGTCACACCTTCTTTACAAGACAACCTACCCAATACCATCGTAGAGGCAATGGCCTGTGGTATTCCGTGCATAGGGTTCAATGTAGGAGGTATTCCACAAATGATTGACCACCTGCACAACGGCTATGTTGCCGAATATCAGTCTTCCAAGGATCTGGCAAACGGAATTCACTGGGCATTGACCGAAGGAGAATATG
>OHXX01000370.1_pt1 | contig 11195 bp, 7 predicted proteins | sample 1580101 | NCBI WGS metagenome assembly OHXX01 (sample SAMEA3882525, study PRJEB24775) | human gut metagenome | biome: human-associated habitat; feature: intestine environment; material: feces | place: Netherlands | collected 2009/2010 | reverse complement strand
ATCTGGTAGCGGGAGTTGGGCTCGGCGGAGCAGTATAGCAGTCCCACAGTCTTGACCTGCGGCACCAGATCCAGGATCATGTCCGCCTGCTCCGTCAGGGGCGCCAGATCGGAGGTGCCGCTGATGTTGCCGCCCACGGTGCCGCTGAAGTCGGAGAGTCCCAGCGCCACGCCGTACTCCGTAACGGAGGTGCCGAGAATGGGAATGGAGGTGGTGGCGTTATAGGCCGCCTGCAGGGCCGGGGTGGCGTTGGCCATGATGAGGTCTACCTTCTTGTTGACGAAGGAGTTGACGATGGGGGTGCAGGTGGTGCTGTCGCCGGAGGCCACCTGCACGTCGATGTTGACGTGCTCACTTCCGAGAATGGTATTCAGGGCATCCACGAAGCCCTGTGTAGCGGCGTCCAGCGCATCGTGCTGGGTCAGCTGACACACGCCCACCTGATAGACCTTGTCGGAGTCGACGCCGGAGCTGCCGTTGCCGGCAGCCTTCTGACCGCAGCCGGTGAGGCATACCGCCGTCACTATCAGTCCCGCCAGCAGGGCGGCGCAAAGAGAACGTTTCTTTTTCATGACAAATTCCTCCTGAATCTGGATGTGGGAGATTCCTCCGGCCCGGACGGAAAATAAAATCGCCGCCCGGACATGTGATCCGAACGGCGTCTCTCGATACGGTTTGTTTTCAAAAGTAGAAAATCGGTATCAAGCACTTTTTCGCTGCTGGGCATCACAAATCGCTTTTACTTTTGCAAAATAAAAGTAAAAGTAGGAATATCCAAAATACAGATTTGCAGATGCGGCGAACTTCATACCCGATTTTGCTCCTTTCAAAAATCTTGTCTGTACTTTAGCACAGCAGACGACCATATGTCAATGCTTTTATTCACAAAATGCGGAATAAATTTTCATGTAGATATCGTCAAGAGAGCTAAAAATGCCGAAAAGTTTCCTTAAAGTATGCGCTGCCCCAACCCGGCAGCCTTGTTCCCGGCGGAAAAGTTTGGTAGAATAGGCCCGAAGAGAAACCGGAGCCACGGCCCCGGAGAGGAGGATATATCATGAGAAAGACAAAAATCGTCTGCACACTGGGTCCCGCCACCGACGGCGAGGGCGTGCTGCGGGAGATGATGCTGGCGGGCATGAACGTGGCCCGCTTCAACTTCTCCCACGGCACCCACCCGGAGCACAAGGCCCGGCTGGAGCAGGTGAAGGCTCTGCGGCAGGAGCTGAATCTGCCGGTGGCGGCCATGCTGGATACCAAAGGCCCGGAGGTGCGGCTGAAGAACTTTGCCGGCGGCTCCGTGACCTTGAAGGAGGGGCAGGAGTTCACCCTGACGGTGGAGGACGTGGAGGGTGACGCCACCCGCTGCGCCGTCACCTACGCCGAGCTGCCGCAGGACGTCAAGGCGGGGGACACCATCCTGTTAGATGACGGTCTGGTCCGGCTGACGGTGCTCTCCACCACCGCCTCCGCCATCCGCTGCCGGGTGGAAAACGGCGGCGTTATGAAGGATCACAAGGGGGTCAATGTCCCCGGCGTGTCCCTGTCCATGCCCTATATGAGCCAGCAGGATCGTGAGGATATCCTCTTCGGCATGGAGGAGGGCTTTGACTTCATCGCCGCCAGCTTTGTCCGCTCTGCCGCCGACGTGCGGGAGCTCCGCAAGCTGCTGGAGAGCCGCAAGTCCCGCATCCGCATCATTGCCAAGATCGAGAATCAGGAGGGCATCAACAACCTGACGGAGATCCTGGCGGCGGCGGACGGCATCATGGTGGCACGGGGCGACATGGGCGTGGAGATCGACTTCACGGAGATCCCTGCCATCCAGAAGAATATGATCGCCCAGTGCGTGGCCGCCGGGAAGCCGGTGATTACCGCCACCCAGATGCTGGACTCCATGATCGAGAACCCCCGGCCCACCCGTGCCGAGATCACCGACGTGGCCAACGCCATCTACGACGGCACCAGTGCCATCATGCTCTCCGGCGAGACGGCGGCGGGTCGGTATCCGGTGGAGGCGGTGCGGACCATGGATGCCATCGCCCGGAAAACCGAATCCCACATCGACGATGCCAAGCTGCTGGGGCTGCGGTGCCGCAACCGCATGAACATCACCGCCGCCACGGCCCACGCCGCCTGCACCACCGCCAAGGACATTGGCGCCGACGCCATCCTGACGGTGAGTCAGGCGGGTATCACCGCCCAGATGGTCAGCTCCTTCCGTCCGGAGACCACGGTGGTAGCCCTGCTGCTGGAGGAGCAGGTGCAGCGCCAGATGGCCCTTTACTGGGGCGTGGAGCCCATCACCATGCCCCGTGCCGAGAACACCGACCAGCTGGTGGAGCTGGCGGTGCAGTCGGCAGAGAAGGCGGGCCTTATCCGCCACGGCGATCTGGTGGTCATCACCGCCGGCGTGCCGGTGGGCATCTCCGGCACCACCAATATGATCCGCATCCAGCAGGTGGGCGGGTCGCTGGTGAATGCCGTGGGCATAGGCGGCCGGACGGCCTCCGGCCCGCTGTGCGTGTGCCGCAGCGTGGAGGAGGTGGCGGAGAAGTTCCACGCCGGCGACGTGCTGGTGGTGCCATATACCACCAATGAACTGCTGCCGTATCTGCGGGATGCCGCCGCCATCATCTGCGAGGAGGGCAGCGCCGAGTGCCATGCCGCCACGGTAGGCCTGCTGCTGAGCAAGCCCGTGCTGGTGGGGGCGGGCGATGCCACCCGCCGTCTGGAGGACGGCGTCCGGGTGTCGGTGGATTGCGCCCGTGGCGTGGTGCAGACCATGCTCCAGTAAGAGAGAAAAATCAAGAGGGGAGCAAGCCTTCGCTTGCTCCCCTCTTTGCATCTCACCTGGCTCCGCCGCCACAGCCGGTAAGTACCGGTGCCTGTATGAAAAAAGGGCCGCAGGCATTTGCCTGCGGCCCCTTGGCCTGACTGCAAGACCTCCGGGCCTTGCAGTTTTTACTTCTCGATGACCACCTTGCCGTCCTTCAGGCACACATGAGCGGTGTCGCCGGACTGGAGTTTCCCCTCCAGCATCTGCTCGGCCACTGCATCCTCCACCTCCGTCTGGAGGGTGCGGCGCAGGGGACGGGCGCCGTAGCGGGCATCAAAGCCGTCCTTGGCCAGTGCGGCCACGGCGTCGTCGTCGGCCTGCAGGGTGATGCCCTGCTGGACCATGCGGCCGCCGATGATGTCCAGCATCCGGCGGGCGATGCTGCGGATGTTCTCCTCCGTCAGCTGGCGGAACACGATGATCTCGTCGATACGGTTCAGGAACTCCGGCCGGAAGGTCTGGCGCAGCTCCGTCATAACGGCCTCCCGGATACGGGCGAAGCTCTGGGCCTCGTCCTTCTGGGCGTCGGGATCACTGCCGTCAAAGCCCAGCGGCTTCTCGGCGGCGGTGATGTTCTTGGCGCCCACGTTGGAGGTCATGACGATGATGGTGTTCTTGAAGTCCACCCGGCGGCCCTGAGAGTCGGTGACGATACCGTCCTCCAGGATCTGCAGCAGAATGTTCCACACATCGGGGTGGGCCTTCTCGATCTCATCGAACAGCACCACGGAGTAGGGGTGACGGCGCACCTTTTCGGTGAGCTGACCGCCCTCCTCGTGACCCACATAGCCGGGAGGCGAGCCCACCAGCCGGGACACCGTGTGCTTCTCCATGTATTCGGACATATCGATCCGGATCATGGCGTTCTCATCCCCGAACATGGACTCGGCCAGCGTCTTGCACAGCTCCGTCTTGCCCACGCCGGTGGGGCCGAGGAACAGGAAGGAACCGATGGGCCGCTTGGGGTCCTTCAGACCCACACGGCTGCGGCGGATGGCCTTGGCCACGGCGGCCACAGCCTCGTCCTGACCCACCACCCGCTGATGCAGAGTCTCCTCCAGCTTCAGCAGGCGCTGGCTCTCGTCCTCGGTGAGACGGGTGACGGGGATGCCGGTCCAGCCGGCTACCACCTTGGCGATGTCGTCCTCGGTGACGGTGCCACGGTTGGTGGACATCTGCTTATGCCACTTATCCCGCTCGATCTCCACCTGCTCCTGATAATTCTTCTCGATATCCCGCAGCTGAGCGGCCTTCTCGAAGTCCTGAGCGGTGACAGCCTCCTCCTTCTCCCGGTGCAGGGCGGCGATCTTCTCCTCCAGATCCTTCAGATCGGGGGAGGCGGATTCGGCGGCCATACGCACCTGACTGGCGGCCTCGTCCATCAGATCGATGGCCTTATCCGGCAGGAACCGGTCGTTGATGTACCGGCGGGACAGCGCCACGGCGGCCTCCAGCGCCCCATCGGTGATGGTCAGACGGTGGTGAGCCTCGTACTTATCCCGCAGTCCCTTCAGGATCTCCAGCGTAGCCTCCGGGGTGGGTTCTCCCACGGTGACGGGCTGGAACCGGCGCTCCAGAGCGGCGTCCTTCTCGATGTACTTGCGGTACTCGTTGAGGGTGGTGGCGCCCACCACACGGATCTCGCCGCGGGACAGAGCGGGCTTGAGAATGTTGGCGGCGTCCACGGCACCCTCGGCGGAGCCGGCGCCCACGATGGTGTGCAGCTCGTCGATGAAAAGGATGACGTTGCCGGCCTTCTTCACCTCGCCGATGGTGTTCTTGATGCGCTCTTCAAACTCACCCCGGTACTTGGTGCCGGCCACCATGCCGGACAGATCCAGCGACAGGACCCGCTTGTCCAGCAGCTCCTCCGGCACGTCGGCAGCGGCGATGCGCTGGGCCAGGCCCTCTGCGATGGCGGTCTTGCCTACGCCGGGCTCACCGATGAGCACGGGGTTATTCTTGGTGCGGCGGGACAGGATCTGGATGACCCGCTGGATCTCCTTCTCCCGGCCGATGACGGGGTCCAGCTTGCCGCTGCGGGCCGCCTCCGTCAGGTCACGGGTATACTCCTCCAGAGCGCCCTTCTTGCCGCCCTCCTGTGCGGGAGCGGAAGCGCTGCCGGACACGGCGGCGGTGCGGGGCGCCTCATTGAGCTTCTTCACCACGGCGCTGTATAGCTTCTTGGGGTCGATGCCCACGGTGCGCAGGATGCGCAGGGCCATGTTGTTGCCCTCCCGCAGCAGCCCCATCAGCAGATGCTCGGTGCCGATGTAGCCGGCGCCGGTGCGGGCGGCCTCGGAAACGGCCAACTCCACGGCGCTCTTGGCACGGGGCGTCAGCCCCTGAGAGGGTGCGGCGCCGGAGACGCCGGTGCCTACGCTGCGGTGCAGGATGTCACAGACCATCTCGTCGGTGAGTCCGTTCTCCTCCAGCACACGGTGGGCAATGCCCTCCTCTTCCCGCAGCAGGCCCAGCAGCAGGTGCTCGGAGCCCACATAGCCGTGCCCCATATCCTCAGCGGCCTCCTGGGCCAGACGCAGAGCCTCCTCTGCACGAGGGGTGAATTTATTTTCCATCATAAAGAAACACTTCCTTTCAAAAGGTGTGGTGATCTACCAAAATTATTGCCGGGGCATTATTGCTGAGGCAGTGCCTTCAGCTGATCCCGCAGTCTGGCGGCGGACTCGAAGTCCTCGGCCTCTACGGCGTGACGCAGCTGCGTCTGCAGGGCGTTGCGCTGACGCTGCAGGGAGAAGCGCTCCTGCTCCGCCTTGTCCACCAGCGCATCCTCCGGGGCCTCCGCCACGGCCTGTTGGGCCTGCCGGGTCACATCCACCGGCTCCGGGAACTCCGTCAGCAGGCGATTGCCAAACCCGCCCAGCAGCGGCTCGAAGAGCCGGAAGGGATGGGAAAAGAAGTCGTCGCCGAAGAAGCTGTCCGGCTGCATCCGCTGCACATAGCCCAGCTTCCGGGCGCAGTCGGCGCACAGGTGCGTCTCAGTGACCCGTCCGTTGATGCTGCTCTTATAGTAGTAAGTCGCTTCATTTCTTCCGCAATTCTGACATTTCATAATGATTTCCTCCTTATCGAAAAATCAAACCGGTCAACTGTACCGATCCGACGCTATACCAGATGGATGAGGGCCTGCTTCAGCAGGTCGGCCCGCAGGACGCTGCGCTGATCCTTGGGAACGGATCGCAGAGCGGTGTCCGACAAAAGGCTCACCAGCAGCTTTCCCGTCTGGGCGGGGATGGCCTCCGACTGCACCAGGTTGGAGAGGATGGCTCTGGCACTGGCCGGATCGATCTCCGACCCGATGGAGTTGATGACGTGCATCATCAGCGTCTGCCGGTCCACATGGACACGGGTGATGCGGATGTAGCCGCCGCCGCCCCGCCGGGATTCCACGATGTAGCCGTGCTCCGGAGAGAACCGGGTGGACATGACGTAGTTGATTTGGCTGGGTACGCACCCAAATCGCTGGGCCAGATCCCCCCGCTGCATCTCCAAAACACCGCCTGCATCGTCCAGCGCCTCCTGAATGAACCCGGCGATCATATCTGTGATTCCCATATCGTTCCCCTCCTGATTTGATATTGCCCTTCCTTGACCTTTGTCCATAGTATACCACGCCGGTAGGAAATGTCAATAGGGCATTTGACCTTTTTTGATGTTTATTCTGTAAACAATTTGTGAATGGGATGGAGCGGTAAACTCCGCAAAAGTTTGCCGCCCCGGCGAGATTTTTATTTACATCGGGTAATAAAGAAGATATAATTTACTGAACGTATAAACAGAAAGAGAACGGGTGAGAGAGAATGGCGACTGATTTTTCCCGCACATTGAGCCTGCTGCGGCAGGAGAAGGGCGTCTCCCAGCGGAAGGCGGCCGGGGAGCTGGGCATCAGCCAGGCCCTGCTGAGCCACTATGAAAACGGCATCCGGGAGCCGGGCCTTGCCTTTGTGGTGAAGGCCTGCGCCTACTACCACGTGTCGGCGGATTTCCTGCTGGGCCGCACTCTGAACCGGGACGGCTCCATCATCGAGGCGGAGGACGTGTACGACTCCAGCGGCGAGAAGGGCAGCCTCCGGGGCAGTATTCTGGCGACTCTGCAAAAAAAGCTGGTGGTGAACACCACCGGGGTCCTCTTTGAACTGCTGGGCAAGACCGGGGACCGGGAGGCCATCACCGCCGCCGGAGACTATCTGGGCGACGCCCTGTATCAGCTGCTGCGGCAGCTGTACCGGCAGGGCGGCGGCAACGAGGATCTGTTCGCCGTGGCCCCCTCGGTCTTTGACGGCGGACTGGTGGCGGCGGATATGCAGCTATGTGCCCTGCGCTACCGGCAAGCGCTGGCCGCTCAGGAGGGGATGCCGGAACTGACGCCGGAGAGCCTGACGGGCCAGCCCGGCGTGGGCCAGAGCGCAGCGCAGGTGTTCCACAGCGTGGACGAGCGCTGCAAGTCCTACCAGCATTAAGAAACCAACGACCTAAGGAGGCCTTTTCCATATGTTTGACCAATCCCATATCAGAAACTTTTCCATCATTGCCCACATCGACCACGGCAAATCCACGCTGGCAGACCGCCTGCTGGAGCTGTGCAACGCCGTCCCGGCACGGGAGATGGAGAATCAGATCCTCGACAACATGGACTTGGAGCGGGAGCGTGGCATCACCATCAAGTCCCGTGCCGTCCACCTGTTTTACACGGCACAGGACGGGGAGACCTACGCCCTGAACCTCATCGACACGCCGGGCCATGTGGACTTCAACTACGAGGTGTCCCGGTCTCTGGCGGCCTGCGAGGGCGCCGTGCTGGTGGTGGACGCCACGCAGGGCGTGGAGGCACAGACGCTGGCCAATACCTATCTGGCCATGGAGCACGATCTGGAGATCCTGCCGGTGTTCAACAAGATCGACCTGCCCGCCGCCGACCCCATGAAGGCCAAGCAGGAGGTGGAGGACATCATCGGCCTGCCGGCCATGGACGCCCCGGAGATCTCCGCCAAGCAGGGGATCAACATTCAGGCGGTGCTGGAGGATATCGTTCAGAATATTCCCGCCCCCAGCGGCGACCCCAAGGCCCCCCTGCAGGCGCTGGTATTCGACAGCCAGTATGACCCCTATGTGGGCGTGGTGGTGTACTTCCGGGTGAAGCAGGGGACCCTCCGCAAGGGCCAGACCATCCGCATGATGGCCACCGGCGCCGAGTATACCATTCTGGAGTGCGGCTACCTGAAGCCGCTGGGCAATGAGCCTACCGATGCCCTGCAGGCCGGTGAGGTGGGCTACTTCACCGCCAGCATCAAAAACGTCAAGGATACGCAGGTGGGCGACACCATCACCGGAGCGGATGCCCCCGCCGATCAGCCTCTGCCGGGCTACCGCCCCGCCCAATCCATGGTCTACTGCGGCATCTACACCGAGGACGGCAGCAAGTACCCGGATCTGCGGGATGCGCTGGAGAAGCTTCAGCTCAACGATGCCTCCCTGACCTTCGAGCCGGAGAGCTCCGTGGCGCTGGGCTTCGGCTTCCGCTGCGGCTTTTTGGGGATGCTCCACATGGAGATCATTCAGGAACGGCTGGAGCGGGAGTTCAATCTGGACCTTGTGACCACCCTCCCCAGCGTCATCTACCACGTCTATAAGTCCGACGGCACCATGGTGAAGGTGGATAACCCCCACAACTACCCGGACCCCGGCACCATCGAGCACGCCGAGGAGCCCTATGTGAGGGTCTCCATCATCGCCCCCAACGAGTTCGTGGGCAACATCATGCCCATGTGTCAGGAGCGCCGGGGCGAGTTCAAGGATATGCAGTATCTGGATACCCATCTGGTGGAGCTGCACTACCAGATGCCCCTCAACGAGATCATCTACGACTTCTTCGATACCCTGAAGGCCAACACCAAGGGCTACGCCTCGCTGGATTATGAGCTCTCCGGCTACCGCACCAGCGATCTGGTGAAGGTAGACCTGCTCCTGAATGGCGACGGCGTGGACGCCCTCAGCTTCATCGCCCACCGGGATAAGGCCTATCCCCGCGCCCGGCGGCTGTGCGAAAAGCTGAAGGAGAATATCCCCCGCCAGCTGTTCGAAGTACCCATTCAGGCGGCCATCGGCGGGCGCATCATCGCCCGTGAAACGGTGAAGGCCATGCGTAAGGACGTGCTGGCCAAGTGCTACGGCGGCGATATCACCCGTAAAAAGAAGCTGCTGGAAAAGCAGAAGGAAGGTAAAAAGAAGATGCGGAACCTGGGAACCGTACAGGTTCCCACCGAGGCCTTCATGGCCGTCCTCAAGCTGGACAGCGATTGATACACCCTCATCGCCCAAATGGCTCTGCGCCATTTGGGCGAACCCATCTCACATTCGGGAAGGTACATGATATGAGCGAATTATATGAACTGCTGACCTTTGAAGCCTTTGGCCAGCGCTATCCGGAGCTGACCGCCCGGCACCAGATCTTGCCGGGACGGGGCGTATTCTGCAAGGCGGAGCGGCTCCAGAGCGGCGTCATCGGGACCTACGCCATGCCTCAGCGCATGGCCCCCACCGGCGAAAAGCACTTCTTCGGCTACTATCTGACGGAGAAAAAGCTGCTGCTGGTGGAAAAGGGCGGTTTTTTGCAGGGCCTGCTGCCGGGCCTTCCGGGGGAGACCCCGGCTCAGCTGCTGTCGGAGCTGTTGGCCCGGCTGACGGCGGAGGACATGGAAAGCCTCCAGCACTACGAGGAGCGCCTGACGGCATTGGAGGAAGTTCTGCTGGCGCAACAGGCGGAGGATTTCGATAAGAAGCTGTTCCGCATCCGCCGGGAGCTGTCGGTGCTGGCGGGCTACTATGCCCAGCTGGACGACCTGTACGCCGTGCTGGCCGATGCCATCCCGGACGCAGAGGAGCACGTCCAGCGGCTGCTGGAGCATCTCTCCGGCAAGGCCCAGCGGCTGCTGACCATGACGGAGCAGGAGAAGGAGTATTCCCTCCAGCTGCGGGAGATGCACCAGACGCAGGTGGATATGCGGCAGAACCAGATCATGAAGATCCTCACCATCGTCACCACAGTGTTTCTGCCCCTGTCTCTCATCGCCGGCTGGTACGGCATGAACTTCCAAAATATGCCGGAGTTGACGGCGGAGCACGGTTATCTGGTGATCTGTATCGTCAGCGTGGTATGCGTGCTGGTGGAGCTGTGGATTTTCAAACGGAAAAAATGGTTTTAAGGAGGCGGCCCTATGGCGGAGCTATCCACCAACGTGCGGTATATCAAGGGCATCGGAGAGACACGGGCCAAGGCGCTGGAGAAGCTGGGCATCACCACCCTGCGTGATCTCATCAGCTATTTCCCCCGCACCTACGAGGATCGGACACTGACCCGCCCCATCCGTGACCTGACGGAGGGGGAGAATGTCTGCGTCCGGGCCATGATCGCCGCCGACCCCACCGCCCACCGCATCCCCGGCGGCCGCACTATTGTCCGGACCCGTGCCGTAGACGAGACGGGAACGCTGGATGTGGTATTTTTCAATCAGGAGTACCGGAAAAACAGCCTCCACCGGGGGGAGATTTACATCTTCTACGGCAAGGTGGAGGGCCAGCGCCGTCACCAGATGGTGAACCCCCTGCTGGAGCCGGAGGGCCGCCAGCACCTGACAGGGCGCATCATGCCCATCTACTCCCTGACGGCAGGCATCAGCCAGCTGATGCTGACTCAGGCGGTGCGGCAGGGACTGGACGCCTGCCGGGAGCTGCTGCCGGACGTACTGCCGGATGAGGTGCGGCGGGAGCACCGCCTGTGCTACATCAACTATGCTTACGAAAACGTCCACTTCCCCGACTCGCCGGAGGCGCTGACCCAAGCCCGGCGCCGTCTGGCTTTCGAGGAGCTGTTCCTGCTGACCTGCGGCCTCCGGCTGCTGCGGAGCCGCCGGGAGGACGTGTCCGGCCCGGCGTGCCGGTGGGTCTCCATGGATCCCTTTTATAACGCCCTGCCCTTCACGCTGACGGACGCCCAGCGCCGTGCCGTGGAGGATGCCATAGGTGACATGACTGCCGGTCGCCCCATGAACCGCCTGTGTCAGGGGGATGTGGGCAGCGGCAAGACCATGGTGGCGGCGGCCTGCATCTGGTTCGCCGCCCAGAGCGGGTGGCAGTCGGCCCTGATGGCCCCTACGGAGATCCTGGCCCGGCAGCATTTTGAAACGCTGTCGCCCCTGATGGCCCGGCTGGGTCTGACCTGCGCCCTGCTCACCGGCTCCACCCGTGCCAGAGAGCGGCGGGAGACGTTGGCGGGACTGGCCGGAGGCACCATCGACCTGTGCATTGGCACCCACGCCTTACTGACGGGGGACGTGCA
>OHXX01000367.1_pt1 | contig 11308 bp, 10 predicted proteins | sample 1580101 | NCBI WGS metagenome assembly OHXX01 (sample SAMEA3882525, study PRJEB24775) | human gut metagenome | biome: human-associated habitat; feature: intestine environment; material: feces | place: Netherlands | collected 2009/2010 | reverse complement strand
CGCCTGCCACTCACCGCTGTGCTGATTAGATTCCAGCAAGTTCAGGTAATGACCGAAATCCGCCAGTCCCAGCGCACGCAAACGACGAACCAGTCGGTTGTAAACCATGTCGCGTTTATGGTCAGCCAGAACGATCCCGGCGCGTTGATAGATCAATTGACTTATCCGCCGAAAATGCGCGTCGGAAAGCGCCAGGCGCTCGGTCATCTGTAACAATAAAGACGTTTGCCCACAGGGCAGAGATGAAGTCATAGCGCCTTCTCAATCACTTCAGGATACCACTGGCGCAATTTGTAACTGCGCCGACTCATGTCGTGCTACTTCATGTTCTTCAAGGGTAAATACCGCCACACGCGACGAAAGATGGTCGGCCTGATTCAGTCGTTGCAAATCGTCGCGAAATGCCCAAAAGACATGCCGTTACTGCCAATCTGCAAGATCCCGCAGAGAATCAAAATTAAAAACAGCGTGGTCGAAATTCGAATACGATTAAACATCAACGCTCCCCATCAGGCGGCAATGACCGCTTTAGTAAATACTCGTCAAAATGTTTCCCAGTTTGGATCTTGTTCAGCAATTCGCAGTCGTGGCTGTGCCGGTGGTTGCTCACTGGCAGGACGGGATGGTGTTTGCGGTTTATTGGTGAGTGGGCTGGCTGCCAGACGGAACGCGGAAACCGCTTGCGTTAAACGACTCGCCTGTTCTTCCAGCGCAGCTGCGGCGGCAGCTGATTCCTGCACCAGCGATGCGTTCTGTTGCGTGACGCGATCCATTTCCGAAACCGCCAATGCGACTTGATCGATGCCACGGCTCTGTTCATCCGATGCTGATGCAATCTCGCCCATAATGTCAGTCACGCGAGTGACAGCATTGACGATATTGTTCATTGTTTCCCCAGCGCTTTCGACCAGCACCGAACCGGTATCAACGCGCGAGACGGAGTCTTCAATGAGGGCTTTGATCTCTTTTGCCGCCTGTGCACTGCGACTGGCAAGATTACGCACTTCACCCGCCACCACGGCAAAACCACGGCCCTGTTCACCCGCTCGCGCGGCTTCAACAGCGGCATTCAGCGCGAGGATATTAGTCTGGAAGGCAATACCATCAATAACGCTGATAATGTCGGCAATTTTCTTCGAACTATCGGCGATCTCATGCATCGTTTTCACTACGCCATCCACCACTTTGCCGCCGTGCTGGGCGGTGTCGGAGGCACTTTGCGCCAGTTGCGAGGCCTGGCGGGCGTTATCGGCGTTTTGCTTCACTGTCGCGGTGAGCTGCTCCATGCTGGCGGCAGTTTCTTCCAGCGCGGATGCCTGCTGTTCAGTACGGGAGGAAAGATCGGTGTTGCCCGCCGCAATTTCACGGGTACCGGCATAGATGGCATCTGAACCTTCGCGCACATGAGTGACGGTGTCAGTCAAAGAGCGTTGCATATGTGAAACGCTCTGCGCCAGGTCGCCCATTTCACTGCGCCCGTCAATGGTCAGGGTATTCGCCAGGTTACCACCGGCAATTTCGCGAATATGCGCAATAATTTTTGCCAGCGGTGTAAGCAACATACGGCGAATACCGTACCACGCCACCAGCAGAATCAATACCACCACCAGCGCGATAACCGCCAGTTGCCACTGGGCAAATCGGTAATCATCTACGTTGTCAGTGACGATATCGCGATACAGTTTTTCACTGCTGAGGGCGTACTGAGCAAACGCTTCGCCCATTGCATTTTGCATTCCCTGGGTTGGCTGAGCGAAATAAGCTCCAGTATTGCCATAATCAAGATAATCAATCAGTTCAGTTAACGCTGTGTGATAGTTTTTATATTTTTCATCAATATTACGACTGGTAGCGACCATTTCAGGTAACGGTGCCATGCTTTTGAATTTTTTATAATGAGTCGCGGCCTGGGCCAATGTTTTCCTGGCGCTATCGAGCAATTCAACTTTGGCATTACTTTGCTGATTGGATGAATCCATCATCATCCGCACCGCTGAACGACTCAGGTTAATGCGCGTTTGCAGCATTAAATCCCATGTTGACGTCAGCTCGCCCTGCTGTTCCCGTAATTGATTGGAAACCACAAAGCTCTTCTGGCTATGGTGAAGGGAAGAAAAAAACAGACTGCCGGAAATAAGCTGTAACAGTGCGAATACCCCCAGCACCATTACCAACAGCGTGACTACGCGGATACGGTTAATCATAAGGCACCTTCCTGAAAACATGTTGATCTCGTTATCGGCAAGGAGGGGGGAAACTTTATTGCTGATGCCACCCGCCGCGCAATTGAAATAAAAAACCCGATGCGCAGATCATCGGGTTCATTTCAATTGAGGAAATCGGGAGAATTACGCCACTTCTGACGCCGCGCTATCTAACAGCGCCATCTCTTCGCTGTTCAGCAGTTTTTCGATGTTCACCAGAATCAACATGCGGTCGCCCAGTGCGCCCAGTCCTGTGAGATATTCGGTTGAAAGCGTCACGGCAAATTCCGGTGCCGGACGAATTTGCTCCGCCGTCAATGAAAGCACGTCTGAGACGCCGTCAACCACGATGCCGACCACCCGCTGTCCGAGATTCAGGACGATAACTACCGTGTTGTCGTTATAGTCCACATCCACCTGGCTGAACTTAATTCGTAAGTCAACAATCGGCACAATAACGCCGCGCAGATTCGTGACGCCTTTGATAAACGCTGGCGTGTTCGCAATCCGTGTCACCTGATCGTAGCCACGGATCTCCTGCACTTTCAGAATATCAATCACCAAGGGTAAATACCAGAAATTCCTGGCCTGACGGCTCGCTGGCCAGCTTTGTTACATTCGTCATACCGGTCATATTGTTACCTTTTTACTCATTCAGGCGGCGGTGTTCGCCATACGTTGTTCGCGGTTTATCGCCTGCAAGGCGGAGACATCAACAATCAGTGCCACGCTGCCGTCGCCAAGAATGGTCGCAGCAGAAATGCCGGGGACTTTGCGATAGTTACTTTCAAGGTTTTTAACCACAACCTGGTGTTGACCAATTAATTGATCCACCAGCAAGGCGTAGCGGCGACCGCCACTTTGCAAGATCACCACAATTCCCTGGGTGGCTTCGGTTTTCGCGCCCGCGACGTTGAACACTTTCCACAGTTCGACGATGGGCAGATATTCACCCCGCACTTCCAGCACCCGCTCGCCGCCAGCCAGTGGATGCAGATCGGCTTCACGGGGTTGCAGTGATTCCATGACAGCATTCAGCGGCAGAATGAAAACTTCATCCGCAACGCGTACGGACATGCCGTCAAGAATTGCCAGCGTCAGCGGCAGTAAAATGCGGATCGTCGTGCCAGTACCCTGCTTCGACTGGATCTCGACATGACCGCCCATCTCCTGGATATTACGTTTAACGACGTCCATGCCGACGCCACGCCCGGAGACGTCGGTGACCTGCTCCGCCGTGGAGAAGCCAGGTGCAAATATCAGCATTGCAACTTCGTCGTCGCTCATGTTTTCGCTGACGGTCAGACCTTGCGAGGCCGCTTTTGCCAGAATTCGTTCACGGTTTAGCCCCGCCCCATCGTCGGTCACTTCAATGCAAATGTTGCCGCCCTGATGTTCGGCAGACAGAATTAAATTTCCGACGCTGTTTTTACCTGCAGCGAGCCGTTTTTCTGGCAGTTCAATACCGTGATCGAGGCTATTGCGTACCAGGTGGGTCAGCGGGTCGATAATGCGTTCTATCAGGCTCTTGTCGAGTTCAGTGGAACTGCCCACCAGCGTCAGTTCTACCTGCTTGCCGAGTTTTCCCGCCAGATCACGCACCAGCCGGGGATAGCGACTAAAGACATATTCCATCGGCATCATGCGAATCGACATCACTGATTCCTGCAAATCACGAGCGTTACGTTGTAACTGCCCCATGCTGGTAATCAAATCACCATGATTAACCGGGTCCAGTTCGCTGGAACGCTGGGCAAGCATGGACTGGGTGATGACCAGCTCACCGACGAGGTTAATTAATTGATCAACCTTTTCTACCGCTACACGGATGCTGGTGGATTCACTGCTGCGCGTCGTTTTTTCCCGCTCCACGCGACCGGTTGGCGCTTGTTCGGCTGCCAGTTTAAGCATTGGTGGGGTGGATATTTTTGGCGAGACGTCTACTGTTTCAAAGGTAATCTGATCGGCTTCAATCACAAAACAGAGTACCGCAGTGATGTCATCTTCGGCGATGTCGTCCGGTAATATTGCCGAGAGGGAATCAGCCCCTTTCACCACGTCAGTTAACGTTGTCAGATGCCCCAACTCTTCTTCCAGCAGGTCGACTTCGCCGGCCTTCAGGCGCGAAAGGATAATTCGTCGCGGTGACTGACTACGACTCTGCTCATCTTGCGGTTCACTTTTGGCAACCACACTTAATCGGGTCACTGCAGATGGCGTTTCGCCTTTCGCTTCTAATGCCAGTTGACGTAAGGCCTGGCAGATATAATTGAAGCTGGCGGCATCCGGCTCTTGCGACTGTTTATAAGCGTCGAGCTGTTCTTGCATGATGTCCTTCGTTTCCAAAAACAGATTGATAATGTCGGTGTTGAGTTGCATCTCACCTCGTCTGGCTTCATCGAGCAGGTTTTCCATCAGATGCGTGGTTTCCTGCAAAACGCTGAAGCCAAAGGTTCCTGCCCCTCCTTTGATCGAGTGGGCAGCCCGAAAGATGGCATTCAATTGTTCGGCATCTGGCGCTTCCGGCTGCAAAACCAGCAAATGCTGCTCCATATCAGCCAACAGTTCGTCCGCTTCATCAAAAAATGTCTGATAAAAATCGCTTATATCCATGCTCACGCTGTCACCTCGGTTCGGCTGATGGCATTGTGGGAACACTGACCTGTGGTGCAACCTCAGGTTTTTCCAGGGCGCTTACTGGCTCATTCTGGCTTTCGGCGTTTTCATTCAAAATGGCCTGTTCGGCGTGTTTGTTCAGTACCAGCAGGCTGATGCGACGGTTGACGGCATCATCAGGTCCGCGATCGCTTAAGCGCATCGTTGCCGCCATGCCGACGACACGTAACACTTTGCCGCCATTCAACCCACCAACCATCAGTTCGCGGCGGGATGCATTGGCACGATCGGCAGAAAGCTCCCAGTTGCTGTAACCTTTCTCACCGCTGGCGTAGGGAAAATCATCGGTATGACCCGAGAGGCTAATTCGGTTGGGAATACCGTTCAGTACGGGCGCGATGGCGCGCAGAATGTCGCGCATATAGGGTTCGACGTCGGCACTGCCGGTTCTAAACATCGGGCGATTCTGGCTATCGATGATCTGAATACGTAGACCTTCCTGGACCAGATCGATTTTGAGATGTGGACGTAACGCCCGCAGTTTCGGATCGGACTCAATCAACTGGTCGAGATCGCCACGCAATTTCCGCAATCGACTTTGCTCCATGCGTTTTTTCAGCTCTTCGATGTTCGGCTGCTTATTCACTTCCCCCTGGCTTTGGGTGTAATCATCACCCCCACCGGGAATTGGGCTTTCACTATTAGAAATGCGATCGCCGCCCGTAACCGCAGTCGCCAGTGGAGTCCGGAAGTACTCCGCAATCTGAATCAGCTCTTTTGGACTGGAGATAGAGATCAGCCACATCACCAGAAAAAAGGCCATCATTGCGGTCATAAAGTCGGCATAAGCAATCTTCCACGATCCATGTGCTGCCCCGTGGCTTTTGGCTTTGCGTCGTTTGACGACAATAATCGGATGCGCTTGATTCTTCATGCTTCCTCGGTTGTCGTCTGTTGTTGCGGATTTTTCACCGCACGCACATGCTCTTCCAGTTCAATAAACGACGGACGTTCGCTGGAATAGAGCGTTTTGCGACCAAACTCAACGGCGATAGGCGGTGCGTAACCGTTCAGATTAGATAGCAGTGTGACTTTGACGCACTGCATCATTTTGCTGGTTTCGGCGCTTTTCTGACGTAAAACACTCGCTAATGGGGAAATAAATCCGTAAGCCAATAAAATGCCGAGGAAAGTCCCCACCATCGCATGAGCGATAAGCGCCCCCAGCTCGGCGGCAGGACGATCGGCTGAACCTAACGCGTGAACTACCCCCATTACAGCCGCAACAATACCAAACGCCGGAAGTGAGTCCCCGACCAGCGCCAGACTGTTCGCCGGGACTTCTGCCTCGCTTTCGTGCGTCTCAATCTCTTCATCCATCAGAGCTTCGATTTCGAAGGTGTTCATGTGACCGCTGATAATCAGGCGCAGATAATCGACGATAAATTCAAGCATGACGCTATCCGCAAGGATGCGTGGGTAGCTGGCGAAGATCTCGCTCTCACGGGGATTTTCAATATCGCGTTCCAGCGAAAACATCCCCATCTGCCGCGATTTCGCCATCAACCGATAAAGCAGAGCCAGCAGATCCATATACATTGCTTTGGTGTATTTGGAGCGACGAAACAGCAACGGCAGCGCCTTCAGCGTGCCTTTAATCGCTTTGCCATTATTGCCGACGATAAACGACCCAATCCCTGCACCGGCAATAATCACCAGTTCAGCGGGTTGATAGAGTGCTCCAAGGTTTCCACCGGTCATCAAATAACCGCCGAAAACTGTACCGAGAACAACCAGGTAACCTAATAAGATAAGCACGACATCATCCTTCCACTGTTGACCATGACAGGATGTTCAGTCGTCAGGCGTTAACACGCGATAGGGGCAAAAAAAGCAGCGGTACATCGTTACCGCTGCTGGAATGTTTCGCCACACCGTATCAGTTAAACAGCCTGTACTCTCTGTTCATCCAGCAGTTGTGGGATAATATCGGCAGGATTCTGGGAAAGTTTACGTCTTTTTACTGCCCGGGATGGCGGCTGACATAAGCTGCAGGCAAAGCTGCCAACAGGCTGGTGAGCATGGGTAATAAAATTTCCGCCGCAGCAGTTGCAGCTGGAAAGTTGCAGTAATCCACTTTCAACAAACCGCACCAATGTCCAGGCACGGGTTAATGCCAGCAGCGGTCCTTCTTCTGCTTGCGGGCACTGTTCAAGGTATAAACGGTAGGCTTTGATCACCGCATCGACGCCATTACACAAGCCAGTTTTCAGTAAAAACTGCCATGCATTACAGAACATCGAAGCATGAACGTTTTGTTCCCAGGTCATAAACCAGTCGGTTGAGAATGGCAGCATGCCTTTCGGCGGTGGGCTTCCGCGCAGTTCTTTATAGAGTTTTATCAGACGTCCGCGACTTAACTGTGTTTCGCTTTCCAGCATCTGCAAACGAGCGCCCAGGGTGATCAATTCCATTGCCAGCTGAATATCCCGCGCTTCCTGAACAATGCTTTTTTCACTCATGATCAGGCCCTTTTCTTGCGCAGCGCTTCTTCAGGCTGATTAACATCATTCAGCAAGCGAGTTGAGAGCATGATGCCGGTATGAATTTGCTGGAGATCGTCAACGCGGGAATCTTGCGTCAACTGAGTAATCGTCTGGTGGCTGTCAAAACGGAAGTGACAAACCAGTTGATTGGTTTCTGCCAGCTTAACCATTTGCGGAAGAGTCAGTGCCGCTAACGTTGTCGCCATTTCTTCATTTATGCCGAGACGAAACATAGCGGACGCTTTGTCCTGAACAATCAGACGCTGTGCAAGTAGTAAATATGACAAGTTGATGTCATAAATGTGTTTCAGCAACTCGGAGGTATGCATTATTCCCACCCAGAATAACCAACTTTATTTTTATGCGGTCTCACCGCACCCCGTGATGTCGCCGGGAAGCCCCGGTAAAAAATAATTAGCATTAGAATAGTTGCGATAAGCTGCAATAAGCAGACCCACCTTTTTGGTTTAATAAGTCCTTACAAATAGAAGGGGGTCTTTACACTTATCTAAGATTTTTCCTAAATCGACGCAACTGTACTCGTCACTCCACGCACATACAACGGAGGGGGGCTGCGATTTTCAATAATGTGTGATGCAGATCACATAAAACGCTCAATTACTTAACATAAATGTATAAGTCATACTTTTGTTTTGGGTGTATTTCAATCTGTTAAAAAATTTTTCGCTACACTGGCAAGCAAAAATGAAACAGGAATAATCGAAATGGGATGTTGCGCACAGTTAAAATAACTCACCGTAAATAATCATCTGCTATAAATAATCGCTTTAATGCAATACCAGATAAGCCATTTTTAAACAAACACTTACCGCACAACAAACTAATTAACTACAAAGAAAGGCAACAATCAACCTAATGTTAATAAAATGTTTTACATATATTAACCACTTGTTCAATATGGGAAATCAGTACATTATTTTCTTATAAATACAGTTGAAATCATATGATAACCAAGAGCAATTGATTAATTGTATTTACTAATGACCAGACTAATATTTACCTGTTTAACTGAGTTGGGATTGCGTCGTTTCTCCATTAGGAGTAAAGCTTTAATGTCACCTGAAGTTCACAGAATAAGGAACAGGTTATGAGCTATAGCAATATTCTTGTCGCCGTTGCGGTTACACCGGAAAGTCAGCAACTGCTGGCAAAAGCGGTATCTATCGCCAGGCCAGTAAAGGGACACATCAGTTTAATTACTCTCGCTTCCGACCCGGAAATGTACAATCAATTAGCTGCGCCGATGCTTGAAGATTTACGCAATGTGATGCAGGAAGAAACGCAAAGCTTTCTTGATAAGTTAATTCAGGATGCGGGGTATCCCGTTGACAAGACGTTTATTGCCTACGGTGAGTTAAGCGAACATATTCTGGAAGTTTGTCGCAAACATCATTTCGATTTGGTGATTTGCGGTAATCACAATCACAGTTTCTTTTCGCGAGCATCCTGCTCGGCGAAAAGAGTGATTACCTCAAGTGAGGTCGATGTGCTGTTAGTTCCACTTACGGGAGATTAACCGCACCTACGCAAGCTTAGGAAAGGTAGCAACTTTATCGCGCTGCTGGCTTTCCGCGCTTCGCGGAACTATCTGCTTTAGGTCGCTAATGAAGCACTCCTGCCAGTGGTTAATATCGTTTTTCACGATAACGTCCAGCATTTCTGCATGACGGGAAATACGTTCCGCCAGCGACATAGTCAATGCACGATCCAGCGCAGCTGCAACTTCGTCACGATCGTAGGGATTAACAATTAACGCCGACGTTAACTCGTTTGCCGCTCCCGCAAATTGCGAAAGAACAAGAACGCCCGGGTTGGCTGGGTCCTGAGCGGCAACATACTCTTTTGCCACCAGGTTCATTCCGTCACGCAGTGGCGTCACTAAGCCCACGTCAGAGTAGCGGAATATTTTCATCAGTAATTTACGGTCAAAATGCTGATTCAAATAATAAAGCGGCGTCCAGCCTAATTGCCCATATTTACCATTAATTCGTCCGGCTTCATTTTCGAGCTGATGACGAATATCCTGATAGGCTTGCACATCACCACGAGACGTTGGCGCGATCTGGGTATAACGAATTTTACCGTGATGTTGCGGATATTTTTCCAGTAACGCTTCATAGGCGAGAAAACGCTCCGGCAAACCTTTGGAATAATCCAGTCGTTCGACAGAAAAGATATTTTGTACGTTTTTCAGTTCTGCTTTGAGTTGCGCCAGTTTTGGCGGCAGTGGACCGGCAGCCTGTTTCGCTATTTCTTTCGGCTCAATGCCGATCGGGTAAACTTCCGTTCGAAACGCTTTGCCGCAGGCCGTATGGCTTTTTGCGCTACGTGTCGTGACGCGGGTCAGGTTAGAAAGGCAATCCAGGAACGCCAGACGATCGTTCTCCGTCTGGAAACCCAGCAAATCATAATCACAAAGCTGTTCAAGCAAGGTGTCATATGTCGGCAGCGCGTTGAAGATTTCCGGTGTCGGGAAAGGAATATGCAGAAAGAAACCAATGCGATTATTCACGCCCCGTTTGCGTAATTCATGCGCAAAGGGCAACAGGTGATAATCGTGGATCCAGATAATGTCATCGTCTTGCAACAGCGGCAGTAATTTATCTGCCAGCAACGCATTTACGCGTAGATAGCCATCCCAGGCAGGACGCTGAAATTGCACCAGATCGAGCCGATAATGAAAAGCGGGCCAGAGAACGGCATTGGAGAATTTGTTGTAGTATTCGTCAAGGTCCTGTTCGCTGAGGTTAAAAGAGGCCCACGTAATGTTACCCTTTTTCACCTTTTTTAGCGGCTGATCCTCATTCCCTGTTTCACCGCTCCAGCCAAACCACAGTCCACCTGCGGCTTTCAGTGCCCCCAGTATGCCAACGGCAAGGCCACCGGCACTGGCGGCGTGCTCGTCTGGTGGTGCAATCCGGTTAGATACTACGACTAAACGACTCATAGTCATCACTCCTGTTATTTTCTCTTTTTTGTTGTAATGCGGTGGTTATCATTTCAAGCCAGCTCCAGACATCCGGCACGCCCGCCAGTCGCCATGATGCCTGAGTTGCACCTGTGCCAATTTTTACTGACATTCCGCCCAGCCGGTTAACGACTGCGAAGCCAGATTCATCGGTCAGATCATCGCCCAGAAATACGGGCGTTCGCCCGATAAAGGGAGCTTCCTGCATAAAGGCAGCAATCGCCTCACCTTTACTGGTACCTTTCGGTTTGATCTCGACAACACACTTTCCCTGCTGTAACGCCATTTGTGGCCAGATCTGAGTAATACGTTGCGCTAATGTCATTAATGCGTCTTCATGCTGCGGAGCCTGACGATAATGCAGCGCAAAAGCCATCCCTTTAGCCTCCAGCTCCGCGCCGGGATACTGGGCGATGACCGTATGCAGTTGCACGCTAATATCACGCGCAATCGCATCCGGCAGATGAACGATATGCGTTTTACCATTGATGTCACGGCGCTCCGCCCCATGCACGCCCGCTAATGGGAAGCGATAAGGTTTTGCCAGTGCATCAAGCTCCACCATTGAGCGCCCTGATATCAATGCCAATGCACCATCACTTGCGGTTGCCAGTAGCTGAAGTCCTTGCAGAATAGTGTCAGGTACGACGACCTGATCGGGATGCGGTTTGATTTCCGCCAGCGTTCCATCGAGATCAAAAAACCAGGCATATTTCGCGGATAGTTCAGGGGTTTCGGTTAACGGTTCTGTCACCCGGTTCTCCTCCTTCTCTTTTCTTATTGTGTTGCGCAGAACGCGCTTTACAGACATGTAAGTATAGACAGTGTGACGGGGGTCGCCATTTGCAACGAAGAACAGCCAACCGTTGTGGCGGCTGGCTGTGGTGGGAAAAAACGCTAAATTGTTGTGGAAAAAAGCATCAGACAGTGCGCTTCGCTTTTTGCTTGTAACG
>OHXX01000363.1_pt1 | contig 11395 bp, 6 predicted proteins | sample 1580101 | NCBI WGS metagenome assembly OHXX01 (sample SAMEA3882525, study PRJEB24775) | human gut metagenome | biome: human-associated habitat; feature: intestine environment; material: feces | place: Netherlands | collected 2009/2010 | reverse complement strand
ACCCGCTCGGAACGTGCGTTCAGGTCAGCAAAAAGAAGTTCTACTTCATAGTCGCCGTCGGGCAAGTCGAAGCGATAGGCCCTGATGTCCTTGCGTTTGGTCTGGAGCAAAGGAACATTACGGGTGTCTTTCACCTCGGCAGTGGTTCCGATACGTCCCGGAGAACGGCGGAAAATCTCTCCACCTATGTAGCCCCAACTTCCAGGAGTATAAGCTTGGTCGGGAAGCCAGCAAAGATCACTCTTGTCATCCGTAAAGAAACAGTTGCTGCCCACGTTCACTGCAAGTTCCAGCTGTCCGGAGCCGACTGCCGCGATATGGCGAGGCTGCATCTTCACAAAAATGTCCGAAACCTGCTCCACCTTCTTCCCATGGCAGATACCTGAAGCCACAAGCGTGTTTCGCCCCGCAACGAGAGGCACTTGCCACACTGCATGGCAATTCTCGATGCCTTGCACGGAGAGCTTCGTGCCGTTGACAGACAACTCCACCTTATCCAGATTGGAATACACTTTCACCGGATGTTCCACCGCTTCACCGTCCGAAACCACAGTCCGATGCTTCCAGTCATCCACAGCAATGTGCAGCACCGGAATATCCTTGCGCAGGAATGCCTGGAAATAATAGAACACATCTTTAGGACGGCGGTCATTGTACATCAGTCCTTTATTATTGATATGCGGCGTAGCCTCCTGGCGACTGGCAGAACTGAAATCAATGAAGTTCCACTCCGTGGCGCCCACTATGAACGGTCGCTTCATGATAGCGGGCAGATAGTATTCGAGGTACAACTGCTGCCATTGCATGGAGAAATCGAATATCTGCGGATCGAGCGACTGCAAGCGCGGGTCGGAACCGGCACCGAACTCACTGATTATTAACGGACGGTGCGGGTATTTACGATGCTCTTCGTCCACAAAGCGGTCGAAAGACTTGAAGTCGTTCTCATACCAGCCCTGATAAAGGTTCCAACCGGAAATGTCGGTGATATTGCTGAGACCGATTTTATTGTAAATCTGATTGCCGTGGTAGGCCATCGTACTCAGACGGTAGGGGTCTTCCCTCTTCAGAGTTTCCTCCAGATGCCGGGCAAGCGCCAAGGTATTCTCGTAGAAACCGTTGAGCCGTTGTTTCTTCACCCGATACTGCAGCTGGATAACAGCCTCGTTCATATACCCCCACATAATGACGGACGGATGGTTGTAATGCTGGCGAATCATTTCGCGCAAGGCGCTTGTGGCATTCGCGCGGAACTCGTCACCCAAAGCTATCAAATCTACTACCGGAATCTCCTCCCATACCAGCATGCCGAGTTCGTCGCAAGCACGCAACACGGCATCGTCCTGTGGGTAATGTGCCAGACGGACAAAGTTCACACCCATGTCTTTCAGCAACTGCATATCCCTGCGGTGCATCTCATCCGAAAGCGCTATGCCCATCGGCATCTGGTCCTGATGACGGCAAGCTCCCATAAGTTTCAGGGGTTCCCCATTCAACTTGAAGCCTTCCTGCGCATCCACGCTGAACCAGCGGACCCCCAAAGGGACACGTGTCTCATCTTTCAACACCTTGCCACGCACATCTTTCAAAGAAACTTTCACGCTGTACAGATAAGGGGAATCGGGCGACCACAACTGTGGCTTTTCCAACTGTAACCGTTCCTTGAAGGCGAACGCCCCGTCGGCATCTATCCGGACGCTGCGCAAAGATTGGGCTACGGTCTTCCCATCTGTATCCAGCACCTCGACGTCCAACTTCAACACCGCACGCCGCACATCACGGTTCACCAAAGTCCCACGCACACTGATTTCTGCCCTATCCTCACTCACGGAAGGCAAATCGACATAAATGCCCGTAGAGGCATAGTCGGTAAGGCTGATGTGCTGCTTTGCAGCACTGATGAGCCACACATTGCGGTAGATGCCGCCAAAGATGGTGAAGTCGCCGGACAAAGGAGGTACACATCTGCCAGAGAATTGACACCATCAAATTTCAGGTAAAGCTGTTTATCCCGCATCTGCGCGGCATCCGTACGGAACTCTTTCTTATACCAGGAAGAAGCCCTGCGGTAGTTACGGGTAGAATAGGCATCCGCATTCCAGGTATGCGGCAGATGTACCTGCTGCCAACCTTCTTCATGGCGTTGCACTTCCTGCAACCGATTGTCATCACGTGCGGCATAATACCAGCCGTCATTAAAACTCTGAACCACCCGCCCAGCATTGACAACCGGGTACATGGTGGACAGACACAATATTAATAAAAATATTTTCTTCATGTTTTTCAATAGATCATATTATCTTACACAAGTCAAGCAAATACTGCAAGAATACTGCATATAGTTTGCAGTGAAAATGCAGACAATATGCAGCAACAATGCCATTTCAACGCAGTGACTCGAATGCTGCATATTGCCGCCTTGGGAATCAGTTAGAGTAACTTGAACGCTGCTTTTTTTACGTCCCGGCAACTTCTGCCAATCATCACCTCAAAGTCACCCGGCTCGCATACAAAATCAAGATTGTAGTTGTAGAACTTCAGCAATTCGGGGGTAATCTTGAAAGATACTTTTTTAGATTCGCCGGCTTTCAGGAAAATCTTTTCAAAGCCTTTCAACTCTTTCACCGGACGGGTTACACTTCCCACAAGGTCACGAATATAAAGCTGGACCACTTCGGCACCGTCTCTCTTGCCGGTATTGGTCACAGTCACGGTAGCAGTCAGTTCGCCCTTATCCGTCATGCTAGTCTTGTCCAAAGCCACGTCGCTATAAGAGAATGTTGTATAGCTCAAACCGAAACCGAAGGGATAAAGCGGTTCATTGTCTATGTCTATATAGTTGCTGCGGAATTTCTGGAACCATGCACCGTCGGCAAGAGGGCGACCCGTGTTCTTGTGGTTGTAGAACAAAGGAATCTGTCCCACGCTCTTCGGGAAAGTCGTAGTCAGCTTTCCGCTCGGGTTCACATCACCAAACAGTACATCGCCGATGGCAAAACCTGCCTCACTGCCCGCAAACCATACATTCAGAATGGCCGGCACGTTTGCCTGCTCCCAGTTCAGTACCAGCGGACGACCGGTAAACAGCACCAGTACCACAGGTTTTCCCGTTTTCAATAATTCCTGTAACAGTATGCGTTGGGTGTCCGTCATTTCAAGATTCGTGCGGCAACTGCTCTCTCCACTCATTTCCGAAGACTCACCGAGCGCAGCCACAATAACATCCGATTTGGCAGCCACGGCAAGAGCCTCGTCCAGCAACTCCTTGTCCGAACGATTGTCACGGTGTAAAGAACGTCCGAACATAGTGGCACGTTTCTCATATTCGGCATCACTCATCAAATTACAGCCTTTCGCAGTCAGTATTTCGGCTTTACCGCCTGCTACCGCCTTCAAACCTTCAGCCAAAGAAGTAGCATTCTTCAATACGGCAGCCACACTCCAAGTACCCGGCATATTACTGCGGCTGTCTGCCAACGGACCTACCACAGCAATAGTGCCCTTCTTGGCCAGCGGAAGCACATTACCCTCGTTCTTCAGCAACACCAAGCTCTCCGAAGCAATCTTACGCGCAACGGCACGATGCTCTTTGGTAAAGATTTGCTTCTTGGCACGCTTCACATCACAGTATTTATAAGGATTATCGAACAAGCCTAACTTGTACTTAGCTTCCAAAATACGGCGACAAGCCGCATTAATAGCTTCTTCTGTCACTTTTCCTTCTGTCAATGACTTCTTGAGCGTACCTACAAATGCATCGCTCACCATATCCATATCGACACCAGCATTCAACGCCAACGCGGCAACAGTCTGCGTATCGCCCATGCCATGGTCGGTCATTTCTGTAATTCCGGTATAATCTGTCACTACAAAACCGTCAAACCCCCACTGCTTACGCAATACATCCGTCATCAACCACTTGTTTCCAGTAGCTGGAATACCATCGACCTCATTGAAAGAAGCCATCGCACTGCCCACACCGGCATCAACCGCCGCCTGATAGGGCAACATGTATTCATTGAACATGCGCTGATGACTCATATCTACTGTATTATAGTCACGTCCTGCCTCGCCGGCACCATACAAGGCAAAATGCTTTACACAAGCCATAATCTCATCATTACGGCTCATATCCTTTCCCTGATAACCACGTACCATGGCCTGCGCAATGGCTGCTCCCAGAAACGGGTCTTCACCGTTGCCCTCGGACACACGCCCCCAACGGGCATCACGGCAAATATCCACCATCGGACTGAATGTCCAGCAAATACCGTCGGCGCTGGACTCAATGGCTGCAATACGCGCCGATTCTTCAACCGCCTTCATATCCCATGTACACGATAATCCTAAAGGAATGGGAAACACCGTTTCATATCCATGAATAACATCCATACCAAATAAGAGAGGAATACCCAAACGACTTTCTTCAACCGCCTGCTTCTGTACATCGCGGATACGTTCCACGCCTTTCAGATTGAAAAGCCCGCCCACTTCACCGGCACGAATACGTTTGGCCACATTACTACTTTTAGCCTGACCGGTCGTAATCTCACCGGTAACCGGCAGATTCAACTGACCTATTTTCTCTTCCAGGGTCATCTTCTTCATTAAATCGTCGATGAAACGATCCATATCAACCGGAGATTTCTGTGCATACGTACTAACGGCAGTAAACACCAACAAGACTAAAAATAATTGTAACTTGAAAAGTAAATGCTTCATGTTTTTCATGCTTTTAATTGATAGAAATATTATTTTACTGCAAATAAAAGAAAAGCATGCGACAATCTCCACATCCCGTACTACAACAAAAGTACAACCATCACTAAAAAACAAAAGAGGAAGTACAATATTAGTACTTCCCCCATTAATATTTCACTGTAAAGCAGCTATTTAAAGTTTATAAGAAAATCAGTCAGACTTTCTTCCGGAAGCAGATTGAATTTCTTGCGCAACCGGTATCTTGCAGCATCAACCCCACGCGTGGAAATGTTGAGCAACTTCGCTATCTCCTTTGTCGGCATATTCAAGCGAAGCAATGCGCAAAAGCGCAAATCTCCTGAAGTTAAATCTGTATATTGAAGTTTCAGATTACGGAAGAAATTCTCGTGTATACGGTCAAAATTAGCCTGAAACATAGTCCAATTCTCTTCATCGGACACTATATTGCTATTAACTAAAGTGAGCAGCTTATCCAAGTTCTTACGGCTATACTGTCCTAACAACTTTTGCCGCTGTATCTCTTCTTTCAAGGAACTCAGAAATTCCTGATGGGCGATATTTGTCATTACCACACTGGACAACTCCTTGCTTTTAAAACGCAAATCGGCCTCAAGCTGTTCCTTTTCCAACTCAACAATCTTCTTCTCTTGCCGCTCGAGTTCTGCCTGATGGGCTACGCGCTGCCGTTCAATCACACGGTCTTTCTTTTTCTTCACGAAACGGTAGACCAGATATTGCAATAAAGCCAACAGACACAATCCTGCCAAGATATAACTTCCCACAGCCCAATAAGACAAATACCACGGAGACAAAATCTCAAAGGGAAACTCTACCGATGCCAAAACTCTACCAGTATCATATATCTCCGCCCGAAAAACATAACTTCCATAAGGAAGACGGGCATACTTTTTCTGCAAATTGCGTCCATCGGGTATCCACTGATCAGAATACCCTTCCAACCGGTATCTTACTTTATAAGTATAATCGTTATAAACCGGATAGCACAATGTAAAACTCACTGTATTAAACTCATGTTCGACCTTGACTCCCGACTGCACGACCAATGTTTTCCGCTTACCACTGAATTCATCAATGACCCGCATTCCCGAAATCCATAAAGAGCGTCTGACCCGAGATTTATATAACGAGGAACTGTCCGTCTCAATACGGGCAATGGCATTGTTCAGGCAAAGATAGGAACAGCCATTCCTCACGTCATAAGCCACGCTTCCCCGTTCTTCCACCGTCAGACCGTCAAACAAAGAATATGGAATCCGGAGTTCGATATTGAAAGTATTTATCGCACACTTCACTAAATACACTATCCTATCACCCACAAACCAATAGTAATCTCCGTTCGCACGACTCACTGTCTTGATTCCCTTCAATTCCATCAATTGTTCATTCATTGTTTCATAGGGAACAATCGAATCAGTCATATCTTCGTAAGTATAGAAATATTCCCCATTAGAAAAAACTACCCGACCATTGATTTTGAACAAAGTAAAACTCCCACCTTTCACTTCTCCCAGGCCCTCATACTTCCGTACATCCTTTACCTGCTTCATATCCGGATCAATCCGAAAACGATACAAACCATTCCTTAAGTGTTTCGCCCAGATATTCCCTTGATGGTCCACCTCTATGTGACGGACCATATGACTGAATCCACGCAGAGACCGGATAAAACCATATGCTCCCGAAGTATCTTCCGTATATAGATTTAAAAGCGCATAAGTTCCTTCCAATAAAAAAGATTCTTCCTTCGATTCAATCTTTTCCATACACATCCCTCCCTTTACATCAGATACCAACTTTGACTTCAACCCCGATATAAGGAAAGTTCCTTTGTTATGCCCGCAAAAAATCTGTTTTCCCCATTCATCGACGAACCACGCTTGTTCTTCCAAACCCGGAACTAATTCAGTCTTTCCATCCTTAAGCCAATAAAGTCCCTGATTAGAAGCAATATAAGCTTCATTTTCCCTTACCAAAACATCATATACCATGCCTATTTTACGAAATGGAGGTTCATAATAATAGATTAAAGAATTGTTGTGTATATAGGCAATACCTTCATCCAAAGCTGTCCATATATTGTTGTCATCATCACAATATAATCTCAAAACAGTATTGTTCTGTAGTTTATTATCCGTATTGACCTTCCAAATCAGCTTTCCCTTTTTATCCAACGCATATATGCCATCGGATATTGTGCCAACAACGTAACAACTGTCCTTGGTTATCACCGCACGATTAATGGTATGCTTCCTGAATATATCATCACATTCGGTTTTCCATTTTTCTACCCTCCCATCTCGATAGAGGAGAAAACCTCCCTGATTACGAGTAAGCATTAAAACGGCATCATCATAAGGAAGCCCAGCCAAGACATCGCTATTTCCAAATACCTTTCTGGGAATAAGTTCTTCCATTTTCCTGCCGGAGAAGACACAAAGTCCACCATTTATTCTTTGAGAATAAAAAGTATTTCCAACCTGAAATAAGTTCAGCGGAAGGCTCTTCACCCGAATACCTTCCACAGAATTTCCATTATAAAAAAAGAGAGAACCAAACGATTGAAATACAATTTCCCCTTGAACGCAAACAATGTTCCAGATTTCGTCGTTATGAAAAGTAAAGTCCTTCACCTCATCTTTTAGCGAGTGATATTCAAGGGTACTATAAGGAGTATGAACAAAATAACCGAATTCTTCGTAAGAGCCTACATAAATTTTTCCATCTTCACTGATATATATAGCACGCACAATTCCTTTTGTCGGTAATTCATACAGCCGCCAAGCACTTCCATCAAATTCCAGCAGCCCACTGTTATTACCGAAATACATCACCCCTCTTTCGTCCTGAGCAATGGCCCAATTCTGAATACCGACATTATAATCCGACACCGAATAGCTCCTCACTATAGGAGAAAAAGGTATGGGTGAAGCTTGCAGCAAACTACTGAAAACCAAAGACAAGAAAAACGTTATTGCAATTCTCATGAGTACTGTTTATAGGTATTTACCAGCAAAGATAAAGCTTTTTGCGTTTTCGTAAAAACAAAATCGCAGATTATCCTCTTTTATAGAAAGATAATCCGCGATAATATCCAAATCCAATTTATTAATTTTCAGCAGTTTTCTGTTTTCCCAAAGGAATAGAAACACCCAAGTAAGCATTGACATTCTTCGTATTCTTACCAAAGAACATATAATCTGTTCCTGCAAAGAAGGAACCCAGTTTCAGTGCCAGACCGAAGGTTTTACCGGCTCCTTGAAGTACGGAATAGCTGGCAGCTACATTGAAAGCATTCGTCGGACGGATGCAGGCAGAGAAAGTCAGCTCATTCAAAGTTTTCGGTTTGGCAAAACGACCGGTATACAAGGCACCCACTACCAGCCAATCATTCAGTAAGGCATATTCAGCGCCAAGAACCATTGTAGAAGTCAATCCACGGGTACGGCTCTTCTCAGAAGCCTCCTCCGTCTTGAGCTGCAACATGTCATAGTTAAGAATCTCGCCGCTGTTCACAATATCCATGAACTCCTGCTGCGAGGCCGGGTCAAGAAGATCATAAGTCTGCTCTGTATTGGCTCGCGCTATACTGGTATTCGATTTAGACCATTTGATAAAGCCCAAATCAAGAGCTGAAGCAGAAAGTGTCAATTTATCCAGTAACTTGTAAGATACTCCCAAATCAATAGCCCCACCATATCCGGCAAAACCAAAACTGCCAAAATCGATTTCATCGATATAATCACCATTCTCATTCTCGGGAAGTTCTAACAGCTTTGACGAGTTCTCCAAAGTTGCATCCACTTGAATGGAAGCTTTACTCGTCACTCCTGAAGAGCCGACAGAAGGAGTTTCCACATGAATCTGGTTGATGTTCAGCTTTAAGTTACCGATACCCAGCAGCATCTTCACCTTACCACCCACAGCCAGTCGGTCTGTGATATTCCTTGCAAAGCCAAGGCCGACTTCCGCATAGGAATTTATCTCAAGCTTCTGTCCATTAATGGTTTCGTTAATACCCAAATAGTCAGAAATATTGTCACCGAACTCCCGGCTGCTCATGTTATTCATAAACTGGAACATGGTTTTCGGTATGGCGGCACCGATATCATTACGCAACCCCACATTGACTGACCAGAAGTTCTTTCCTTTATACCACCCGGCAGACAGAATGTCGGTACTCAAATTCACATTCAAGTTATTGGTAGCATCCAGTCGGTTCATAAAGTCATTGCTCATGAAATAGTCGCTATCATCACTGTTCTCAATAATGTCCATAATATCCCTATACCCCAGGGAACTGGAGTTGACGGTAGCATTCAACGAACCTATCACGGGAATATTCAGATAACCGCGTCCCGGCATCAAGGCCGGATTGAGCTGCATACGCTGGTTACTTCCTTCCATAAAGTAGGAAGTGCGCAGGAACTGGGCTTGTCCGGAAAGAGAGAAGCAAAGCAACAATACCACAAACAGCCATACTCTCAGAGAATTCAATTGTTTCATAACCTTGTCAATATTTTCATTATCACCTGCAAAAATATAAAACAAGTTAATACCCTACAAACAACTTAACCGGATAGTCGTGTATAAAAGGCTTATACAGAGACTATCCGGTATAAATTAAGGAGCAAATAAAAGAATCCTCTTAAGAGTGTCCTTATACTATTTCATCATAAACATGTTCATTTGCTCTCGTAGCGGTACTCAGAAAAACCGGGGCTGTCTCCTTTCTTTGTTGCAGAGACATTGACGTCACTGCCGGAGCACTCAACATTTCCTTATATTTTTCCGGAGCAGTGAGTATCTTTACAGCCTCTTTCAAATCATCATCATCTTTCAACTGCTGGATAATGCTTCCACGCTGGAAATAATAACGTTTGATGATTTCTACCGCAATCATGCTCTTGATGTCCTTGGAGAAATGGTCAAGGTCACGGTCCAGATTATGCGACAATTTTTTCTCCAGCGCTTCAAACTCTTTCGAAGCATCAGTCAGATAGCCCTCAAATTCGGCCATCTCCTTCAGGTTCTTCAGCATCTTCTCTGTCTGCTGGTCGTATTTGAAGTCCGCCTTTTTCACCATCGCCTTGAAGTCCGCATAATCGGCATCTGTAATTTCAAACTTCTCTGCTGAAGGGATGGTAGGATGTTTCAGGCAATAGTCCGTGGCATAATTGAAAATAAGATTGTCATTGACAAGATAGAACAGAATGTTGGGCAGCTTCTCCTGCTTCACCGCAATGTCCGGAGTCACGCCTCCACCATCCCGCACTTCACGTCCGGCAGCCGTATGGAACACGGTAGTAAGGCTGTCCGGAATACGTCCCACACTGCCGTCCTCATTCCGGTGCTTGTAGTCGATAGCCTGCACACAACGGCCGCTGGGAATATAATATTTGGAAGTCGTCAGCTTCATGGTACCACCGTATGGCAACGGACGGGTGGTCTGCACCAATCCCTTACCGAAAGTACGGTTACCGATAATGACCGCACGGTCAAGGTCCTGCAAAGAGCCCGCAAGGATTTCTGACGAAGAAGCCGTTCCGCCATTGACCAGAACAGCCAAAGGAATTTCCAGATCCAACGGTTCACGCAATGTCTTGTAGGTATTGCTGGCTTGCTTAATCTTACCCTTTGTCGTCACAAGTGTTTTTCCGCGAGGCAGAAAGAAGTTGGCTATCTCTATAGACTCATCCAGCAAGCCACCCCCATTGTTCCGCAAGTCAATCACCAACGAAGTCATCCCCCGCTTCTTCAAGTCCAGAAAAGCCTGCTTGAACTCCTTGGAAGGATTCCCCGAGAAGGTGCTGAGATTGATATAACCTATATTATTATCCAGCACCGTATAATAAGGTATGAACGGCAATTGGATGGAACGGCGCACAATGTCGAAATCCAACGGTTTCTCTGTACCGGGACGTTGCACTTTCAGCTTGAAGCTGGTACCCACTTGTCCGCGAAGCATCTCGCTGACTTCCTGGTTGTTCTTTCCGGCAAGGTCTTTTCCGTCAATTTCCATCAAAATATCTCCGGCTTTCAGGCCTACATCGGCAGCAGGCATATTCTCGTATGGCTCAGATATCATGGAACGTTTCAGTTTCGGATTCCAAGTAATCACAGAACCTATACCACCATAGGAATTCTTCAGCATCTGCTCCAATTCGCTTTGGTCATCTTCCGGATAATACTCCGTGTAGGGATCCAGCGAGTAGAGCATGGCATCAATGCCTTCACGGATAGTCTTGTTCGGATCAATCGTATCCACGTAGAACATATCCAACTCTTTCACAATGGAATTGAATATATCCAGATTCTTTGCTATTTGGAAACTGCGGCTATCACCACTCTTAAACCCCCAAAAACAAACGGCTCCCGCTACAATCAGCAAGGTAACCATCCAGCGTATCTTTAAAATTCTTCTCATAATTATGATAATGTGCTAATATGCCAATGTGCCAATGTGCTAATAACCTGCAGCGTAATAGCGAAACAAATATTGCGCAGCCAATTAGCACATTGGCACATCAGCACATTAATTAATTAATAAAATTTCTTCCTTGATTTTTTCCCATTGTGCAGCCTGAAGCTCTGTACCCACCACTTGTATCACATCTTTGGAGAGAAGGGAGCCTATCTTGCCACATTTCTCCAG
>OHXX01000352.1_pt1 | contig 11608 bp, 15 predicted proteins | sample 1580101 | NCBI WGS metagenome assembly OHXX01 (sample SAMEA3882525, study PRJEB24775) | human gut metagenome | biome: human-associated habitat; feature: intestine environment; material: feces | place: Netherlands | collected 2009/2010 | reverse complement strand
GACTTGTAGCCGTTGCCGGAGGATGCGCCGTTGTCGATGATGCTCGGCGTGGTAAATTCGGGATGGGCCTTGCTGATAGCGAGGTCGCCGATGTAGTGCCAGTTCCAGTTTGCAGGCTTCGGCACAGTCAGCGGCTTATCGGTATCGATGTAGTTGGCGGACTTGCTCTGCGCAATGTTCTTTGCCAGACGAACGGTCGCAGGAGCAATCGTCATGGTGTTGGCGTCAGTGTCCACAGACAGCGTGTCGATGATGTCAGCTACAACGGCATGCGCGCCGGGCTGAGACTCCAAGCCCTGAATGATGAACGGTTCCTTGCCGTTGGTGCAGCTGGTCGGACTGCCATCCACGCCCTGCACGTCATCGCAGGAACCAGACCACCATGGCATCGTGGAAATGTAGGTGTCGGTGGTCGTGTCAAACGTGGTGTCGCTGACGGTGACGCTGACGATGGACTTGATGCGCACGTTCTTCGCCAGCTTGTACATGGACGCGGTGCCACGGTCGGTACTCGTACCGCTGCCCACGTCACCCACGATGACGGACGAGCCGACCAACAGGTTATTTGCCTGTTCTTCGGTCAGCAGGACACGGGTGACGCCGGTCTCGGCAGCAGCGGCCTTGTACTGGAGGTTGTAGCTCGTGCAGCCCTCCAGCGTGCCGGAGTTGCCCTTTTTGCCGTACTTCAACTGGAACATGTGGATGCGGAACGCGATGTCGCAGATGGAGATACCGGCATAGTTCGCGCCGCGCTTGCGCCACTCGGCAATCTGCGAGTTGTGGCTGTAGGTGTAGTTCAGCGGGGCAAGGCCAGTCGCGGACGTGGGTTTGCCAGCGGCATCCAGACCGCCCATGTACTTCGCATGAACCATGAACGCGCGGATCGTGCCGTCGGGCGCGACGCACTCCGGCAGCGGGAAGTAACCGGCCTTGCGAGAGGTGCGGTAATACTTCCACCAGTTCACGCCGTCATCGACCAGCGACATCCATGCGGATTTCTGCGCGACACCGACCATGCCGTTCGTACCGGCGCGGGTGAACGTGCCGTCAACCTTGTCCACGGACTTGATTTCGATTTCGCCGTTGGTGTCGATCTCATACTCGCACTCGACAGTCCAGAACGCGAACTGCTTGCAGTACGGGTCTGCGCCGACGACGGTATTGGTGCTGGGCTTGGCTGCGCCGAGCGCCTTGCTGTCCTCAACAAACTCGCCCTCAGTAGTCTGAGAGGTTGCAAAGTCGTAGAACTTGACACCAAAGGTCTTGTCGCTCTGCAACAGATTGAACCAGCGGGCGAGCAGCTGGGTCTTGGTGTAGTTGCCGTCATCAGCGCCGTGCCACCAAGAAACGAACATATCGTCGATGTTCTCCGGGGTGACGTTAGCAGCGTAGAAGCTGTCGTAGATGGCTGCGCCAGTCGTGCCGGCCAGTTCAGCCGCTTTCAGGCTGTTGGCGGCTTCCAGCGCGGCAGCGACTTTCTGCAACGTCTCCTCGGTTGCGGGATGGGAAATGAGTTGCATAATTTTACTCCTCCTCGTTCATAAAGAAAGAAAACAGCCCGTTTTCATCCGGGCCAAGGGCATAGGTTGCGGCTCCGGCATATCCGGCTGCCTGTTGCGCAGCTTTGGCGGCGGTTTCAGCGAGAACCTTAACGCGGACTTCCGTTGCGTTGGATTCCTCTGCCGCCGCGCTGGCGGCATTGGCGTAGTTTTTCGCCACCTGTGCCTGCTTCTGCGCTTCGGCGGTAGCCTGTCTTTTTGCTACCGCGATTGCTGTAATGTCCATGTTCCTGCTCCTTTACATATCGCAGAACTTGCCACTGGAATCGGCAATGACGATACGCTTCTCGTGGATGATGTAGGCTTTCGTACCCATCGGCGGGTTCTTGATGTCTTTCAGATCCTCGCTGTCATCGCACCAATACATCGTATCGGGCTGGCGAGTGACACCATATTGCTCGCTCAACTGCACCATTGTTCACACCCCCTATTCCTCGTCCTCGTTCAAGAAGAACGAAAATTCGCCGTTTTCATCGGCACCAAAAGCGAATGTAGCAGCCCCGGCGTAACCCATGCACTGTTCAAGGGTTTTGTCGGCAGCAGCCTTTATCGCCGCAACCTCAACTTTGACTTCCGTGACCGTTTGCAGGTCGTTTTTTACGGCGGCTTGTACCGCCAGCGAATTTTGGTAGCTGAGCGCCGCCTTTTGAGCGTTCTCGGCGGCCAAAATACCTTGTTCTTCCGCCTGTTTGACCTTAGCGTAGTCGTACACGACTTTCAGCTTGCTATACGGATTTACGCCGTCGCCCTGCTTCATACGGAGGTTGCCGTCGGTCATTTCTTCGACAAGCAGTTCGCCGTCGTCGTAGATTTTGCCGTTTTTCTCGGCGGTTTCATATCCCGCAGTAGTGCCGTGGCGGGGAATAATTGTAGCAGCCAAAATACCATCTCCTTTCTACCGAGCGCCGCGATTACTCGCTATCCTCGGTTTTTGCAAGAACCTTTAGTTTGCTGTACGGATTCACGCCGTCGCCCACTTTGAGGGTAAGGCCGCTTGCCGTTTCTTCCAGCAGAAGTTCAAACTTCTCATAGATTTTCCCGTTTGCTTCGGCCCGCGCATACTGCGCAGTTGTGCCGTGGCGCGGGATTGCAGTAACAGCCATTTGTATACCTCCTCAATCGTCCGGGCCGCCGCCGTCAATGACAAGAGAAGTCGTCGTTCCCGGGCCGCCGCCTGTCAGCTTGAATTGGCTGACCTCGTTGGCTTCGCCGCCGTCGAGTGTTCCGTAGTCTACCCAGTTCACGCGGGCGGCCGCCTTGGACGCTTGTGCGGCGCTGTTGGACGCGGCAACGGCCTGTTCCTTGGCAGACGATGAACTATCCTCTGCATCTGACTTTGCCTTTTCTGCGGCTTCCCTCGCGGTTTCTGCGTCGGCCTTGGATGCAGCGGCCTTGTTCTCCGAATTGAGCGCGGCGGCAGCATGGGCGGCGCTCTCGCTGGCCTTGGAGCCGGCCGTCTCAGCGTTGCGGGATGCCGTGGCAGCTGATGCAGCGGCGGAATTCTCGGACGCTTCTGCCCTTTCGGCGGCATCAGCGGCGGCGATCTGGTTCTTGCCGGACAGCGTTTCAGATTCCTTGGCGGCGTTCTCGCTGTTTTTTGCAGCGGTTTCGCTGGCCTTGGCGTTTTTCTCGCTCGTCGCGGCGGCGGTCTTGCTGTCAGCGGCGTTCTGTTCACTCTCGGCTGCTGCGTCCGCGCTGTTGGCGGCGGCGGTTTTGTATCCCTCCGTCGTGGACATGATTTGCCGCATGGTCTCGACGTTGTGTTCAACAGCATCTTCGACCTCGGTGCTCATGTAGAACAGCGGACACCACACGTTGGACGGAGACAGGACATACCAGCGGCCAGAGCCGACCTTGGCAAACCAGCGGATGTTCGTCTCTTCGCCGGCCCGTTCAAGGTTCGGCAGATTTTTCAAATCGTCAACGGTGTCGGCCGCGAACATATACAGGGCTTCCGTCGAGGTCGTCAGCGCGGATTGAATCAGCTTAAATGCCATCTTCCCCACCCTCTTTCAAGAACACCTTTTCGGCTTCGGTCTGCAAACGCAGCAGATATTCGTACTCCTCGCGCGGGATAATCTGCAAGGCATCTTTCTCCGGCAGGAGTACCGCTTTCGGCGTGGTGTCACGCAGTTCGAGGTAGCGCTTATTGTGGTAGTAGCACGACGCGAGGGTTCTCCCCTTGTGCGCCCAGCAGATGTTGGTAACGCGCCGGTTGACATCCCCGGTGCTTTCGTAGTTGTACGCGCTGCACCACCCACAGCCGACCCCTACCGGGCAGTTGATGCACTCGGGCGTGGACTGGCTGGACAGCGTAATCGCGTCGAGGTAATCGCGGATCTTCGCAGTATGCGGCGTGTTGTAAATCCCCTGCATATCCCCGATGCAGATTTTCTCGGCCTTTTCTTTGCCGATGCTGATTGGGCAGTACCGCAAGCACGGATACGCCTTGCCCTCAACATCGAACGCCAACATGCCACCACTGCCGCCGCAGTAGTTTTTATCGTCCTCTTTCGCCACGGGATAGCCGATGTTGTGGTCGAGGATGGAACACGCGATGACGCGCTTGGTGGCAATCAGATGGTCCGACACGATTTTCAGCTGGTCGTACAGCACCCGGGCATCCTGCGGCGTGTAAATCGGCTCGTAGGCGTAGTTGGCCGCGATAAAATCCGGGCTCTGCTCCAACATGAACAGGATGGCCTCGGACATCTGCGGGAAGCTGGCCGGAACGAACGTCATCTTAGTCTGCTTGCCGCCAAGCCCTGCGGCCGCGTGGTACGCCTTGATGGCTTTGTCGAAACTGCCGTTGCCAGCGGCATCGACGCGGTGGGCATCGTGCAGGGCTTTGTGGCCGTCGATGCTCACGTTCAGGCTGAGGAACGGCGCAAAGCGCTTGACGAACGCCTGCACCTGCGGCTCGAAATAGTTCTGCCCGTTCGTGCTGATGCTGATACGAGCACCACTCGCAAGGGTGCAGCCTTTCAAGGCGCACTGCTTGAAAAAGTAATCGCAGATGTCAGAAATCAACGGCGCTTCCAGCAGGGGCTCGCCGCCGATGAAGTCAAGAATGACGGTTTTCGTCTTTTTGCTGATGAAGCCGCCAGGCTTGTCCTCTTCCCACATGCGGATAAGCAGATCGACAATGCGCTTGCCAGTTTCAAGGCTCATGGATTCGGGGCCTTTGTGGTGTTCGTAGCAGTAGTCGCACCGCAAATTGCACTGGTTCGTGACTTGGAACGTCACCTCGCGCACCAGCGAACGGTCAGCCACGCCGGGGTACAGCCTGTGGATGAAATCGTTATAATTCGGCAGACGCGGCAGTTCCCTCATGGCTGAAAACAATCTCCTTTCTCTCGAAGTCGATGTAGAAGCCGGTGTCCTGCTTATCCCAGCCGAGTTCGACCGGGAAATACTGGTCCACCATCTTGTTCATCAGCATTTGGCGGTGTGTCTCCGCATGGGCAAGGTCGCTGCGGTACTGCTTGATGTAGGTGTCCAGCATCTCCCCTGCATCCTGCTCCTTGCTGAGATTGACGAAAAAGCCAATCAGGTTCTTGGCGACGCTCACCTCGTAGGAGCAGCGCTCCAATTCCGCAAAATGCGCATCCTCAACAGGCACGTTGACGTGCTTCTTCTCCACGATTTTATCCATGACACTTATCCTTTCCGACGAAACTAATTCCGTCATACCGTTCTTGGTACTTGTTCATCTTGCCGACGATGTCGTAGGCAAGGGTCTTTTCCTCGGGAAAATGCTCGATAGCGCAGCGGAGAATCCCGCTGCACACCTTGTAGGTAAAATAAAAAACCGCATCGTCGCCACAGTCGTCAATGAGGTCCGCCTGTGCTTTCATGCGGTTTAGCATATCGGGATTGCTGAAAATATCGTAGTTGCGGTAGGCCGCCTGTACAGAGGAGACGAACGATTCCACCAGTTCCAACTCGCGTGTGGAAAACTTATGCCCAAACACATCCTGCGCGTGGGTGAAGTATTCCCCGATGTATGCGCACACCTTGCGGTCGTCATAGTTCTCCACGACGGTCGCGCAGAAAATTTCTGCAAGGTGAATCGCGGCCATCGGGTATTCCACGTTTGCAAGGTTTGTGCGGCAAAATTCAAGGAACGTCGCCCTCGGGATAGGCTTCAAATCTGCGATGGCCAGCGTGACCGTCGCTTGGAGCAAATTTTTATCCATAGAAACCTCCCATTATGCCCAAATAGAGCCCGGGCCTGTACAGGTAGCAGAACAGTTGACAAGTTCACAAGCAGAACCGCAGCCAGAGCCGCAGGTACTATAGCAATCGCCACCGCAACCAGTGCAGGCGTTAGTACATCCTTGACAGCCGCCGTGACAGTCACCTGTACATCCATAGCAGCTTCCTTCGCAACCGCCATCACACCCGCTACAGTTTCCGATGCAGGACGTGCAGCCCGAGCAAGTTCCTGTGCATGTTCCTTGACAGCCGCCAGTGCAAGAGCCGGTACAGCCCTGACACGTTCCTGTGCAAGTCCCTTGGCACGTTCCTGTGCATGTTCCCGTACAGCCCTGGCAGGTAGTCTTGCACGACCCCGAGCAAGTGCCGGTACAAGTACCTGTACAGCCTTGACATGTGGATTGACAGCTGCCAGTGCAAGAGCCGGTGCAGCTACCTTGACAGGTGCCGGTACACGTTCCCGTGCAGCCCTGACAAGAGCCCTTGCAGCTACCGCTACACGTCGTTTCGCACGAGCCAGTGCAAGAGCCTGTACACGACCCCGAGCAAGACCCTACGCAAGACCCCGTGCAGCCGTTACAGGTGGTATAGCACCCGCTGGCGCAAAGTCCTGTGCAGGACGCCGCGCAGCCCGTGTCCGTCATTGACACAGCGTCCTTTTTTCCTAGTTCTGCAATGCGCTTTGCCATTGCATCCATGCGGATATAACTGCCCGACTCCACCTTGTCGATTCCTGCCGGGTTGATGGCGCGGAGCGGGTCTGCGAGTTTTTGGCCGTGTTCTGCGAGGATGTAGCCGCCGGGCGCAGGCTTTGTCGAAAACTGGTAGGCGCTCCCTGCATAGCTTTGCACAGAGCCGACACCGCGGCGGCGGTTGCATTCGTTGTTCAACAGTTCTTTCAGGCCGTTGAAGTCCTCGGCTGTGACGAACGACACACCATCGTAGTTGTCCTTTGGCGTATATGCCATGCCGTCACCTCCCCAGCCTTACGCGAACGCGGCGGATACCGCTTTCATTGGAGTTTTCCACGGCGAAGCCCACAGCCAGCGCAGCTTGCGCCGGATCTGAAACGGCAACCCCGACACCGGGGTATTTCTCACTCGGAACGATGTAGTCGCCCTTGCGTACCCGGCCAATCACCTTGACGCGGCAGCGGCCAATAAGTCCGACCGGGATAAACCGCCCGATGTTCCACTCGAAGTAGTCGAATCCGTCAGGCGGGGCATCACCGCCGATAAGCTGGCCGAACTCGTCAGAATGGGCTCCCACGACATGGTCGCCGTATGTGGCTTTGATGTACTGTTCTCGGTCAGACCGTTCATCCAATGCGATAATATCGCCCGGTTCTGTGCTTTCGCCGCGCGGGAAAAGTTCGGCGTAGTCATTGTAAATCGGGTGGTACGTCTTGTTGCCCGAGATATTCCCGCGACACGTCAGCGTGTTCATGTAGACATCGCCCGCCGTGTTGACGTAGTTGTTATCCGAGCCAAACGCGACAACGCCCGTGAACTTGCCACCCTCTTTCTTCATGTACTTTTGCGTACCCATGCCGAAAAAGTCAATCATCCCGCGCTCTTGGTCGTATGTGAAAGCGTACCAGTGGCCGCCAGCAATTTCATCCACGAGGTCGCCGCCGGCGTAGACGCTGCACGCATTGCCGTTTACCGTGATTTTTTGCCCGGAGGTATAGCTTTCGCCCATGTAGACGTAGCCGTGAGAGTTGCCGTTGCCCGTAAACCGGTGGGTGCTGCCGCTGAGGTAGTCGGTATAGCGGCAGAACGCCGCAGTCGCCGGGGCAAAATAATCTGCCGTGTGACCGCCCAGCATCCCGGCGTTTAACTTCTCAATCAGCGTTCCGTCCGCGATTTTCGAGATGATAGTCTCTTTGTTGAAAGACTTCGCGGGTACGGCATCGTCGGCCTTTTTGTCTGCGGATTGAATGGAACGCTGGTTGGCAAGAATCATTTGCTGAAGCACATTGCAGACCTTGTTGAACTGCTGCGCCGTAGGCCGCCCGTGAACGCCGCCGACGATGGACACCCAGCCGCCCATCCATTCATCAAGGTTGATTTCCGCGAGCGCACCATTTGTCGCAAATAGCGTACTGGTGCTAATATCGTCCATTTGATTTTCCCCCTTTACGTTATGGATTGGGCAAATTCACCCATCCCGAATCCCAGCGCGGCATCGTCGCAATCGGCAAAGCCGAAGAACTGCGTGTCCGAGCAGGAAATTCTCGCCGTCACGCCGGACGGGCGGATGACGATGCTGTGGCTCTGCAAGAGCGAGAGGACGGCATCGGAAAAACTCGCCGTTATAGTGACATAAAAAGTGGCCGGTATCGTTGGGATTTCCGAGTAAACCACGGAAACCGCATTGAATACCAGCTTGCAGGCTGTAATCACATCTTCCACGGAGCAATCCGACGTGTTGAGCATGGCCTTATATTTCAAAAGCATCCTGTACACGTCATCATCCTCGGCCAGCTTTACATCCGAAATCATAATGCCCGCTTCGTGGCGGCTCAAATTCACGATGGTTCCAATTTGGTCGAGCTGCTTTCCTGTGCAGTTGTCAATCTGCCGCGTGATGAACAGACTGTCAATGGCAGCGTGCAGATCCTCCATCTGCTTTCCGAACGCTTCGATAAAGCGACGGATGTTCGTCTTATATATGGTGTCAACAGGCGTTCCAATAATGAGGTCAACTGCCATCCTCGTTCACCCCCTTGGCTTCGGGCTGCGTCTGCAACACCCATGTTGTGGTCGATTTCATCCACATTTTCGGGGTGTTGCTTCGCAGTATGGCAACCGAACCAACGGAGCAACTGGGCATCTGTAACAGTTCGCTCTCGTCGTCGATTTCATAGAAATTCAAGTTTTCCTTGACAATGCGCTCGGGTCTGAACTGTGACGGCAGACTGCCGAGCCAATCCTCGCTTATGTTCCTACTCACTGACCGTCACCTCGATGCTGTCGTTGGTAATGGTCGGCTGCTGGCGCAAACCGACAACGATGGTTCCGTGTTTGTACACGCCCACCGTTTTGCCGCCGGTATCGTCGAGGTAGCCTGTCATGTCGATGTAGTTTATCCCGTTCACACCTTTGAGGATGGCCGGAATGAGCGTTTCCTGCATCTTGACGTTGCTGCCTGCCGTGAGTTCTGCGGTGGTGAGAATCGACTGAATTTTCTCCAAGTAGTTGTTGTCCAACTCGCTCTTGGTTACTTCCAACACGACTTTCAAGTGCAGGACACAGTTCTCGATGCGGGAGAACTGCACATACTGGCGGACACCCTCGGAGTCGGTGATGTAGGCATAATGTGAGCCATAGGGCCGGATGCCCGGCGCTTTGCCGTTCCATATCGTTTCGGCAACTTCCGTATCGTCACCGCCGCGAACGACGATTTCGATGCTGTGCGGCGGGCGGCCCTCTGCATCTTCTTTGTCGGTGTAGTTCTCGTATCCGCTGGCGTAGTCACAGCCGTCCACATCCGCAAGCAGCGACGCGCAGATTCTATCAATCGTGTTGCTGCCGCGGATAGCGACGCTCTGTGCATAGCGAAGCCGGACCTCGGCATCGCTTTCCGCCAGCCGCCCGGGCGAATATTTGACCGCGTTGTTTACCGAGGTCAAGCCGTTCACGCCCGTGACGATTTGGGTTATCGTACCCAGCGGGAGCGAGATGTCGCCGTACTCGACGGTTTCATACGACAGGTTCGAGGTCACCTGTTCCACCTGCACGTTCGAGGTCAGTTCCGCATAGAACGAATCGTCCTCTTTGGTTCCCGTCGCCACAATCAGCTTTACGAGTGCGCCTGTGTCATCCATGTCATCGGTGATTTCCTCGGTAATGGTAAGGCCGATTTTCTCGCCAGCTTCCACGAACGCCGCCTTCATGGCATCATAGGCCGCCGCGTAGGTAGCGCACCCGCTGATGGTCTTTGTGTAGGCTTGGACGACGGTTCCGACGGAGCCGCTGTCAATGTTCTGATGCAGGGTAATCGTGTACTCCGTCACCTTGGACACGTCGGTTAAGACGGGCCGTACCTTGATGCGCCAAAAGTTTTCGCGGCTGATTTCTTGGTTGGCAGACGCTTGCAGCTGGCGTTCCGGCTGTGTCGTGGACTTCACAAGGCTGCCGTATGGAATGAGTGTGCCGTCGTCGCCCGTGCAGGCGAGGACATAGCGACTTCTTTTCCGGGCCTTGCGCATGAATCCCGAAATCTGGATGTCATTGTCCAAGTTTACCCCGTCAGCGCTGCCGGGATAAAGCTGGTAGTACACATTCTCGACTTCTTCCCACAACTGTTCCTGCTGATCGGCAAAGGACTGGACGATGACCGCGAAAAACGACTGCGGGTGTTCCGACGGGTCTACGCCGATAGTTCCCTTGAAATACTCGCACAGTTCGGAGAAAATCTCGTCAAGGCGCTTTCTTCTAAAGCCTGTGGGCAGCGCGCCGTATTCGCTCATGTGTACTCCACCTCACTTTCGATGATTTCGTCACTGGTTTCTACCGTGAACCGGCAGGTGCATTTTCGCTCGTCCTCGTCAAATTCAACGACGCAGCTTTTCACGTTCTTTACCTCGTCAAATTCCATGAGGGCAGAGCGGATGATGTTGGCAATTTCCTGCGTGTTCGGCTTTTTCACCAGTATTTTTTCAAAGTACGGGATACCGAGCTCCTCGTTATACTTCCACTCGGCCAGCGACCAGCGCAGCTTGATTTGTATGGCTTGCCGCAGGCTGTCGGTAATAACCACATCGCCGTCCTTGGTGAAATACAGGTCGCCGCTGGTGTCGAGCGCAAGATCCTTTATCATCGTGTCACCCTCCAATCAGCGAGCCGCCGACGTGCAAATTACCCTCGACGTAGGTTTCGTCGGCCTTGGCTTCGATGTAGTGGCCGCCGTCGTAGTAGATGCCGGCGGCGCCACTGCCGACCTTGATGCTTTTCTCGCCCACGGACACCTCGCCGGATGTTTCGGTAAGTTCGATTTTTGCATTTCCCCCGACCGTGGCTTTCAGGTTTCCCGCGGAAATCTTAATGCCTGTGTCCTCGTTCAGCTGCAAGGACGCTTCATCCTCGCTTACAGTAGCCTGCGCGTCCACGCATTTCAGCGTCGCGCCGTCGTTCTTGATGACAGCGCTGTGGTCCTCGTCTCCAGCTTCCGCCGTGACCTTGTTTTTCTTGATGGACACCTTAGTGGTGTCGTTCAGACTTGCGAGAATTTCATCTTCCTTGACCGACACCTTGGCAATCTTGTTCACATCTCCAACGATGCCGTCGTCGTCGATTTTGACGTTGACCGTATCCTTGAATTTGACGTGAATCTCGTCCTTTCCTGCGAGGATTTCGTTCTCCTCGGAAAACAGGATTGCCGCGTTCTTGGCCTTAGCCTTGGACACCGCAGCGGGCGCAGACTTCAACAGGCATGGAACGCAGATTGCATTGGACAGGCCAAACCGCAGGCCGCTTGTGTAATTGCCGCTCTGCCATTGCGACAGGGTGCTTTCGCAGCAGACAATAAGACAGGCATCCCCGGCAGACACCGGGAACGCCACGCCTATCTTGCCATTTGCGGACATCGGCAAAACGATGGGGCAGCCCGAAATACTCGGGTACGCCATGCTCTTTCCGTCGGCTGTCCTAAAGGTCACAGACGGCTTAACCGATGCGGTCATACCGTTTGCCGAGGTGATGGTGCCGGGCATAGCCGTATGTACCCCGGACAGAGTATCGTCTATCAGACGTTTTATCTCGTCGAAAAGGCGCTGGGCCATTATTTCACCTCCAATAATTTAGCGACGCACACCCAAGAATCTTCAC
>OHXX01000347.1_pt1 | contig 11694 bp, 5 predicted proteins | sample 1580101 | NCBI WGS metagenome assembly OHXX01 (sample SAMEA3882525, study PRJEB24775) | human gut metagenome | biome: human-associated habitat; feature: intestine environment; material: feces | place: Netherlands | collected 2009/2010 | reverse complement strand
CTGAAGTTCTCGGACAAATCGCTCGTCACATTGATGCAGGAAATTCCAAGATATCCGCGCTCTTCCTCGGAATATTTCGTCCGTGTCTGACGTTCCATCAGATCTTCAATAATCGGTCTTGCCGTCGAAATCGGAATCGCGTAACCCATTCCCTCGATTGACGAGCCGCCGATCTTATTGGAGTTAATTCCAATCACCTCGCCCCGCATGTTCAGCAGTGCGCCGCCGGAGTTACCGGGGTTGATTGCTGCATCCGTCTGAATCAGGGAAGTTCCTTCTTCGGAATTGCTGCTCTCTATCTTACGGTTCAGTGCACTGATAACGCCTGTCGTCACAGACTGTCCATAGCCCAGTGCATTACCGATCGCAATGGCCGGTTCACCGATTTTCAGGCTGTCCGAATCTCCCATCCTTGCAATGCAGATTTCCTGTTTTGTGCTGTTCGCAATGGTATCCAGTTTTACTGCAACGACTGCAAGATCTGCGGAAGCATCGGTACCCTTTACCTGCGCTTCTACGGTTTCCCCGTCGATAAACTGAACATACAGCTGCTCTGTGCTGTCCACTACATGATTGTTGGTAACAATCAAAAGCTCCTGCTCGTTTTCTCCAATGATAATCCCGGAACCGCTTGCCGTCTCATCCTGGGAATAAGTCTGTCCCCAGAAATCCTGTACCGTCTGTGTAAAATTATTCGTAATCGAAACGCACGCCGGCATTACCGCTTCTACGACCTGCGTTACATCCGTTACAACTGCAGATGCGCTCTGCTGCTGTGCAATTTCCGATGCTGCAGCAACCTGTCCGTCTCCCGCTGTTGTATCCTCTGTCAGGGATGAATCTCCGGATCGTCCTGCTTCAGAGCGTTCGGGACTGTCTGTTGCTGCATGCTTTCCGTCATCTTCCTGATTTTTTGCATCATCTCCTGCATCTGGAGCTACCTCTAAAACGCCGACCGACGCGGAATCCAGCTGATTTGCCGATCGGATCGAATAAACTCCGATCAAGCCGATTCCAATGCAGACGCAAACAAAGATGACGACAAGTGCGCTAACAGCAATCCATTTGCCCGCAGAATCTCTTTTTTTGGGCGCAGGCGTCTGCTGTACGCCTGGCTGATAGCCATATTTCTGTTTTGAATCATCGCCCCGGTATCTGTCGTTATAATAATTTTGATATTCGTAGCGGCTGCGCGAGGGCTGCGCGCCCTGTTCAGCGTCCGATGCGCTGTTGAATGTGTCCTGCGTGTTGTCGGATGTGTCCTGCGTGTTGTCGGATGCGTTCTGTGCGTTATCCGCCGCACCCGTGCTTCCACTACTATATGCCGATGTGTCATCGGACACGCCACTGTACGCCGACATATCCGACGCATCCGTTTTCTGTGCGCTGTCCGTGTATTCCTGTTCGCCACTCTCCGGCGCTGTGTCGTCCATATGCTCCTGTCCGGTTGTTTCTTCCGGGTCGTATCCGTAACCCATGTTGTGACCTCTTTTCTCATTCGCTGCCGTATCCGGTGCGTCTGCTTGCTCTGCAGACAGTATACCGAATAGTTGTGTCCATTCTGTGAAAAAAGCCGCTTCCGGAGTTTTTCGGAAACGACTTTTTATGTCTTATTCTTTCTCCTGCTTCCAGTAGCCTTTCTGCAAACTGCAGAAGCGAACCAGCCCGGGCGGAAGCTTCTGGTATTTTTTACCGAAACGGTAGCCCAGCCATTTCATGCCGCTCTGCCAGATCAGCTTCGGCAAAAGCCACGGTGCGGTTTTTGCAAGATAAACAGCGGTCTTTTTGACCAGCTTCATGCCCTCGCCCTCCGGCGGCACACCGTCAAACACAGCCGGGTACTGCACATGGGATACACCGAGGTCAAAGTTTCTCGTAAACTGCTGCCAGGCGGAATAATTGTGGGAATGAATCACCTTCGCATCCGCTGCATAGGCAATCCCATAGCCCGCCTGAATCGCTGCGGCAGCATAAATCATATCCTCATTAAAAATAGTATGATTCACGAATCCGCCCAGCTGTTTAAAAATATCGCGCTTATAAGCGGCGCAGACGTTGGAGCAAAAATACGTCTTGATTCCGAGCCTCAAAAGATCCGCCTTTGTTTTGACCGACGGTTGCTCCGGGTAATTGAACTGCCTCGTATAGCGTTCCATTCGGCTGCAATTTTCTTCCGGAAGCTGTCTTGCATAGGCGGCTGCGATTTTTTCATCGGAAAACAATGCCTTACACAGCTCCTGCGTCAGATATGCATCCGCCGGAAGCGCATCCTGCGTCATGCAGACAAACACTTCCGCATCCGAATTGGAAACAGCAAGGTTCCTCGTTTTTCCATGATCGAACTCGTCCTGAGAGACATGGAACAGCATCGCTTTTGGATGCTCTTTTAAAAATGTGTCGCAATCCATCAGCGCTTCGAACGCCTTTTTTTCGGTATTTACAATTACAATCCGGTTCACCGCAAGCACCTGCTTCTCCAGCTGCTCCATCAGCGCCAGAAAACGTGCCTTCGGATGAAACGTCGGAATGATAACATCAATTTTTACAGAATCCATATTTTACTTTTTTATATACTGGCTGGTGTCCGCCTGTACCTTCTGGCTGTACTGTTTTACCTGATCGGAAGGTTCGTACTCGGTTACGTCGAACAGCAGCTCATGGAGCTTGACAACGTTTGTTTCCAGATCCAGCGGGATGACACAGGAGCCCTTCTTGCCAACTGTGCCGGTTGTACGACTATCCTCGAACGGCACGCCGTCCTGTGCTACGATCTGATAGTTTGCAACGTCAGACAGGATAGAAGCCATTTCCGTCACGTCCAGATTGGTGTATACATTTTCCATCACCTTGTTCAGGATCGATACCAGAGTAGTCGGGCTCATGGTCTTTGCCTTATCCATACATGCCATCAGCACTTTCCGCTGACGCTCTGCACGGCCAAAGTCATCGCCAACATAGCGGATACGGCAATATGCGGTTGCCTGCAGACCGCTCAGTGTCTGCATACCGGAATGCGTAACCTTTACGATGTTCTCGTTCAGCGCATCATTTTCATTTTCTACGAACATGCTTCGCTGATAGTTGTTCAGATGGTCGATTTCGTTATCGTGCACGTCAATGTCTATGCCGCCCAGCTCGTCGATGGTCTCGATCAGCGCATCGGCCAGATTCTGGGCGCGGGTCTGCTGCTGCACCTGCATATACGCCTGCGCGCTGGGCTGTATCAGCGTGACAGCCGCAAGCGTAAACAGCGACAGCAGCACCATGCAGACAACCAGCTCGACCAGCGTTGTCCCCCTTTTGTTTTTCAGCACTCGCATCATGGTGTTCCCTGTCCCCCGCTGGTATTTGACTGGCCCTTGCTGTAACGGTGGAAGGTGTAGGTCTCATCCGTGCCATCCTCCGAGGCCTTTGCCTCAAGCTTTTGCTTTTGGACATTCCCAACAACAAACTGTGCACCCGTACCGGTAAAGGTATAGCTTGCAGTGCCGCCGTCATTCACCCATTGGGGCTTTCCATCTCCGGCGGGGTACAGCTTTTCGCACTGTGCATAGGCCGTCTGGCGGATCGTTTCCGCCTTCAATGACATGGTGCGCGCATAACGCAGGGACACCACGAACAGCGCCGTAAACATAAGCAGCAGCACAAAGGAGACGATCACTTCCACAATCGTTTCTCCGCTTTGATTTTTAAGGTATCTCGACATAGCCGCTCCTTTCCGGGTCATTGGCGCACAAATTTGCTGCTCTTATTCGTCTGGTTCAGGTTATAGTGGATCTTGATTTCAGTATCAGCGCCCGGGCTAAGTGTATATGCGTTAGCGACATCCGTGCGTTTAAAAACGAGCTCCTGACCCGTTTCATTTTCGCCAACCTTGGTCAACTGATAACTGCTATACCGGGCCGTATCCGTGCCAATCGTATAGTACGCCACTTCACATGTGCTGGTGTGCTGGTAGCTCCTTGTGTAGGAGAACTTCTCGCTCCCCTGCTTTGCAGTCACCGTCACCTCCACAACATAATCCGACAGTTCCTTCTCTTTAAAGCTGTCAAGCTGACCGTTAAGTGCAGTAATGTCATAGCCCTTTGTTGCCAGCGCTGCAACATACTCGCTTTTATCCACCTCGTCAGCCGGCGTTTTTTTGAGCGTGATCTCCAGCCCGCTGCTTTCGTCCGCAAAGGTATGCTCCGTGGCATCGCTGTAGGTAGTCTGCAAAAGGTAGTTTTTGTCAATGAACGCTGCCAGGCTGTCCGCCTGCGCATCGCCCGCTGCCGTGCTGTAGCCGGTCAGCTGGTCATCCAGCACATCGGAAAAGCTCGTTGCAAGGGTATACACCTCCTGCTCTATCAACTGGCGGTTCGCGTTCGCCGTCAACACAGACGCCGCATAGACCAGCGCCGCAGACAGCGCCGCGAAAACCGCGCCGATACACAGCACAAGGATCATTGACAGCCCCTGTTGATTTTGCATGATACCGCGGGCTTTTCTGCCCATAGGTATACCCTCCTTCATTGTGTTATCCCACTGCAGGCAGCTCCTCTTTCTCAGCTGCAGCCGTTTCGGGCGTTGCCCGCAGGATACGCGCCGCCCGCAAAACCGGTGGTGCTGCGGCAGGGCTTTGCTCTGCTGCAGCGTCCTGCGCGGGCTGCTCCTCTGCTGTCAGGGTCAGGGCGGCAGCTGTACCGTCATTCGGCACAGTCAATTCCAGCTTTTCAGACTGGGTGGTCTTTTCCGCATCGCCCTCGGCCAGCACAGTGACCTTACCGGTAATGCGCTGGCGTGTATCGTCCTTGTGCAGCAGATCGACAAGGTCAGGCAGCGTTACGCGGTAGCCCGGCTCACCGTCACGGTCAAGGTATTCCAGCGTTGCAAAGGTTTCGAGCTTATAGCGCGGCGTACCGCTGGCGTCCTTCAGCTCATAATGGCCCTCCAGCGTCACATGGTTCGTTGTAAGTATGGGATTCTTGTCCTCGTCAAGGACTGCCGCGCCATTCACGTCCGTCTCGACCGTAGTGGTCAGATCATAGAATGTGCGCCCGTTTTCTTTGGTCGGCAGGATCGTGATCGTATAGGCTTTATCCTGTATTGTAACTTCCTTTGTCACAGACAGGATTTCCCCGCACTTGGTTGTGATCGTACCGTTCTCGTCCATTACATTCCGCTCGGCCACAGTAAAGGTGATCTTGTCGGTTGTTTTGCCATCGGCAGAAGTGATCTCCAGTTGATACTTGTCTGCCAGACTTTCCCCTGTTTCCTTGCTGTAGTTTACGGCGTTCCATTCCACTGCAAAGCGGGAAATATCCGCCTCTGTGCTTGCGGGCGTCCATGCCGTCTCACCGTCAGCGCCGAACAGCTGCAGGGTTGCCTTGGAATCTACAGTTGTAAAGGCGTTCTGGTTCGTCTGCGGTGCATCCAGCTTGATCTTGGGCAGCTGCATCTGGGTGGGTGCTTCGCTCAAACCGTCTGCAACATAGTAGTACCAGTTGGAGCTGGCGGTTGTGCCGTCGGTGGACATGCTGCGCAGGGCGGGCAGCAGCCAGTAACCGGCATACTCCGGCTTCATGGTAAAGCTTTCATCGCCAAGCGCAAACGCTGCGCCGTTCTCTGTTGTTTCTGCCTGCGCGCCGCCGTCCATCCGGCCTTCCGGCAGCAGGCGCAGCACGCGGCCGGGGTTGGCCGTGTCGGCCAGCATATCATTCAGCGCATTTGTCAGGGCTGCCAGCTGTTGGGCCTTGTCATCCGTCCCATTCGTTGCAGCTTGCCAATCAGATGCCAGCTTAGCAATTTGCTTGTAATCCGCGGCATTTTTAAAGAGATAGCCCATGTAGTAGTAGCTGCCGCTGCTGGCGTCTTGAACCGTCAGCGTCAGCTTCTCCTCGGTCAGGAACTGGGTCTGGCTCGGCGCTGTGTAGCTTAGCGCGGCTGTGGTCACTTTGGGCGCAGCAAGGCGCTTTTCGACAACCAGCGAGTTGCTGTACTCGCCGTTCGGGCTGCAATACTTCGATTTGTCAACCGCATTTGCTACGACATAGAACCGCAGGGTCGCGCCCTGATACTTCTCAAGGTCAACGGTGCAGCTGTTTTTCGTGATGTCCGGCCAGTTGGCAAGCGCCGTCCAAGTATTGCCGTCAAGCTTTTCCGCGTACAGGGTATATGTCACCGTGTTCTCGCCTTTGGCGTCCGCGCTTGCGGGCCAGGTGATGTCGTAGTTCAGCGCATTGGCGCTGTTGTCGTTGGTGCGCATGATGCTGTTGACCTGACCTACCGCAGACAGACGCTGCTTAACAGTACAATCTGCCTCGCCCGCCAGACCGATTGCATTGGTGTCCCCATCGCCCGGCTTGCGGGTGACATGCAGCCGCACCGTATCATAGCGCCAGCTGCCGCTTGCAAGGTCATCGTCCACGCAGAGGGTCAGGGTATAGGTGCCGGTTTCGGCGTTAAATTCAGTTTTATCCGCCAGCGACACGCCGTCCTTCAGCTCGATTTTTTCCTTGCCCGCGATTGTGGTGGTTTCGCTATCCTTTTCGGTCAGCAGACCGTACAGGGTGACATCGTAGGCATGCTTTGTTTTATCAACACTGCCGTCCGCCTTGTACTGCGTCCATGTGAAGGTATAGTTCAGCTTGTTGTTTCCGTCCACATTGCTCGTGGTTTCGCTGCTTACCTTGGGGGCTTTCAGAAGCGTGAGGTTGAGGTTGTCCGTGCGAATCTGCTTTGCGGCCATGTCATACCACGAATCTCGGCTCGCAAAGAACTGCAGCGGGGTCAGGTGGTAATAGCTGAATTTGCCGTCCGCACCGCGCACGATCTCGATGCCGTTGTTCCAGCTGACGGGGTTATTGTTACCCTCTCCAATAGCTTTCAAGGCCTCATCTGCGGTGATTTCCCAGCGGGTCACGACCTGCGGATAACCGGCATCAATAGGCACAGAGATGACCTTCAGGTCGGTGTAGCTGCCGTCAAAGACCACGGCGGGCAGGTTCTCCAGCGTAAATTTTGTGCCGCTGCTGTAGACCGGCTTTTCCAGCGCAGCAAGCGTCACATACTGGCCTTTCAGCGGCTGCGCGTTGGCTGCTGTATCCTCTGCCGCATTGCTGATTGTTTCATCACCGTTGTATTGACCCACCAGCATAACGCGGTAGTTCGGCACGGTGTTAGGGATCGTATCAGCGGTAAATTTCAGGTTCACGGTAATCGACAGATCGTCCGCCGTGCTGCCGGTTATGACTGGCTGGTTTATAACTGCCGTACCGTGGACAAGGCCGCTGTTGCTACCTTTATCCCCGGTGCTATAGTATGTCTTGGGAATACCAATCTCTTCGTCATAGCGGGCAGACTCCATCCATGCACCCGTTGCATCTGTACCCGGGGTTGCCGTGGCGCGCAGGCGGGTGGCCGAGCCAAGGCCGTTTGCTATCGGTGCCTCGGTGTTGTCTGCACTCAGCGTAATTTCCGTATTGGGTTGGTTCATCAGGTAGGCGGTTACCTGCCAGTCGCCCGCGTCTGCTTTGTAATCGCTTGCGTTTGTCAGCACAAGATACTGGCCGTAGGGCTGCCTACCGTTTGCCTGTTTTTTCAGGCGGATTTCCAGCTTCGGGGTGGGCAGGGGGCGCACGAAGTACTGCGGGTCAGACTTTACCTCATCACCTATCTTGGTTCCGTTCACGGCCTTTACACCGACACAGAATTGGCCGGTGCCAATAGCATTTGCCAGCGCATCATCCGCGTCAAACAGATAGCGCGTGCCGTAGACCTTTATGTTTTGGTAGTTCTCCAAAGGCGTCTCGTTATCGCCGTCAACCTTGTACAGCGTTACCAGATAATGGCTCACATTCTGTATCTGGTTATCCGGGAAAATGCCGTCTGTGGCCGCGGCCGTCCATGTCACCTCATAGCGGCCATAGACCGCGCTGCTATCTTTTTTATGCGCAACTTGCAATTCAGAGACCGTCCCGGGGCCGCGCTTGTCCAAAACTTGCGTATAGTAGTTCTGGATCAAGTCGTCCGTGATGTCCTGCATACTCGGGGCTTTACTGTTGTCTGTATCGCCGTACCACAGCAGGATGGTTGCAATTTCTTTCTTTTGTGGTTTCTTACGATCCGGACGATAAATTGTTGCCAGCCCGCCTTCGTTAGTGGCTTTCTTGATATAACATCTTTTCGCATCAACTGTATTAAGATCATAGCCATTGACCATACCCGCGGCAAAGTACTCGCTTATTTTAGAATTGTTTATACCAGCGTACAGCCGTGTGCCGTAGAGATAATTACTCTTCTGGCTCATACTCTTACCACTTGTCGGAGGTTGTTGTTTGATTTCTTCATACATCAACTTCATGGCTTTATTGTAGGTATCGTTAAAGCTGTACCCTTCGTCCATAAAGTAGTTGCCGTAGGCCACGATGTTTTCACTTCCACGGTTCATCGCAATGGGTGCATCTTTCTGAATTCTCGCGGTTTGATTTTCAACCGATGTCTTGTTGCTGTACAGGGCAAAGCAGTTGCTGATGGTTGTGGCAGCAGTTGTGTTTACGCCATCTCCTCGGTTACCTGCAATTCCCGCAATGATATAGTCTGGATATTGCGGCGAAACATAGATTTTTGTCGCATAATTGCGGCAGCGGTCAATATAAACCTCGACCTTATTCGGACGATTGCCGCCTTCTGGTCCCAGCCAGCCCATGATGCCGGCAACAAGGTTCTCGCTCGACATCGTAACATCGCCGTTCACGCAATCGACAATGTTGATGCGCAGATAGTCATTTCTACCGTCCGCCATGACCACCTTGCCAAGGATACCGGCAACATCGTTGGCACCGTGCTTTTTGTCACCCTCCCAATTTCCGCTGGACAGAATATCGCCGTGGTTCTGGCAGGAGAGGATATTTGCCGTGCCGCCGGGGGTAGGCTGGTCAAAAAAGCCCACGATGCCGCCGACCGTACCCGAACCGCCGCCGGAGTTGGTATTGGTGCTAAGGCTGCCGAAGTTGAAGGATTTTTCAATCGTGCCGCCGTTTTTCAGCCAGGAGGCAATGATGCCGCCGATATAGTTGGAGCCGCTGTCAAACACAGTGCCAAGGTTCACACACTCGCTGATGACCCACTTGTCATTGGTCGTGTTCTGCTGCACACCGATCACACCGCCCACATAGGCAATCTTTTTGTCCTTTCTATAGGTCGTGTCATCGTCATTTATATTGCTGCCTGTGCGGGTAAAGCGGCGCACGGCGGCGCAGTTGACCAGCAGCTTGACCTCGCCGGTTGCCTCGTTCATGCCGATCATACCGCCGATTTTGGATTCATCGGTCGTGTTGTCGCCGTAGACAAACCACTTGCCGGTTGCTGCACCTGTGATCGTGCCGTTGACAGTGTTGAAGCCTGCCACGCCGCCCAGATAGCCGCTGGATTTGCCGTTTGTAGCAGTTGTGCCGCGCAGACCGACCAGAAGGTCATTTTTGGCAAGGCCGGTGGCGGTGTAGACTTCGCTGTAGTGATTCTGGGACACCGTATCAACGCCTTTAAGGCTATTATAAGTATTGCCTTTCAGGGTGCTGATCATGGTATTGACAGTATCATTTTCATCGGCTACTTCTTCAATTATTCCAGTTTCTCCATTTTTTCTTTCCACTTTGCCGTCCAGCAACATGCTGACCCGGTCAAACATTGTTCTTTCACAATTTACGCCATCGACCTGATAGGTAAATTTATCCGTAAATGCCGCACCACTGCCGCTGCTGCTAATACTGCCGTTGTTTGCGCCTGCCACGCCGCCCACAAAGCCGTAGCGCGCGGTGATGATACTGCCGCCGCCTTCCCCTGTGGCAACATAGCAGGATGTAATGGTGCTGTTGTTACGGCCCGCAATGCCGCCCACGCTGCTGGCGCTTTTCAGCTTTTCCGCATAGGTCTGGCTGTCGCTCAGGCCCGAGGCACCCATCACCTGCAGCGTGATTTTGGGCACACGGCATTCCTCAACCTTACCATCGTTCAGGCCGACGATGCCGCCCACGGTGTCCAGCACATTGGCTGCGCCCGTGGTATTAGCCTGCCCTAGCGCGCCCTGATAGGTACACTTTAACAGAGTGCCGCCGCCGGCATTTTCGCCGGCTACGCCGCCCAGATTCTTGTATTTATTCAGATTGTCTGTAATGTTCAGTGTAACGGTTGTTTCGCTGATTGTTGCGCCCGACACATTGACGCCCGCCGCACCGCCAAGGCTGATGCTGTCTGCCCGGGCCGTAAGGCCGCTGAGCGCCAGTGCAGGGCTGCTGACAGTACACTTATCAATCGTACCGGCATTTTTGCCCGCAATGCCGCCCACATTGGTTGCCGGGCCACGGTAAACAATGGCTGCGTTCTTATCAAGCGTAACGCCGCTGATTGTTGCACCCTTATTGTTGATGGCCGTGACAGCGCCGATGCTTTCCCCGGCAAAGGTAATATCACAGTTGCCGACAGTGCCGCCCGTGATGATGCCGAAGTTGTTGGCCGCAATGGCCGCCGCATCGCACTTGGCCACGCCGATTTTGACGCCATTACCTACGCCGGCGTTTATAATTTGGGCGCCTTTTTCATTGCTGCCTGCAATACCGCCCGCATTGCCGTTGGTGGCATATACCGTGTAGTTGTTTCCGTTCGGCCCTGCATTGTTGGTGCAGTCCGTAATCGTGCCGTTCTGCCCATTGCCAGCCCTATTGCTGCCCGCAATACCGCCTGCAAACTGGTCGTTGGCGCGCACACATGCCCCATCAATCAGCGTCACACCGGTAATATTGGCATAGTTTGCACCGGCTGCGCCGCCTGCGTAGTTCTTGGTGGCCGTGACGGTGCCTGTCACATTGCCGCCCGCAATGCTGGCTATTGTGGCGTTGCGCATGTTGTTGCTGCCCGCAATGCCGCCCACGGTGGAGCGGCTGCCGGTGGGCATCGAGCGGCCCCGGATGACGAGGTCGCGGACGTTGGCCCCCTGCTGCACATAGCGGAAGAAGCCGATGACCGAGCCGTCATCTACAAGGCTCAGGCCGGAGATCGTGTGGCCCTGCCCCTCAAATACGCCGCTGAAGGACGGGATGCCCGCAAAGCCGCTGCCGGTCAGCTCCAGATCGGCGTCCAGATAGACGGTGCGGTTTTTGCTCCAGCTGTCCAGGCGGCAGGAATCGACCAGCTGCAAAAGGTCATCGACGGTGCCGATGTGGAAGGTCTCCTTTTCGGCGGTGTCGGCGGTCCCGCTCTCCCCTTCCGCAAAAACGGGCAGGGTCAGCGTCAGCACAAGGCAGAGCGCCAGCAGCGCAGCCCAGAGGCGGCGCGTCAGGTCAGAAATGCGGTTCATTCAGCGTCGCCTCCCTTCGTGTCAGTGTCGGGCGTATCGGGTGTGCCTGGTTCGGGGGCACCGTCCTCGGATTCGTGGATGTTCTTCTCCGACAGGTACATGTCGGGCTTGTCAACGGTAAATTCGGTGCCGGTGGCAATGTTCGCACTGAACTGGCCGTGCAGCACGCCCTTGATTTCAGCATCTACGACGCCGTTGATGTAGCCGCGCACGCGGCCATTGACGTGCATTGTGCCGCTGGCCGTGTGGGCCATACCGGCAACGCCCTTCATCTCAAAGCTCGTGCGCTCGATGATGGTGTCGCCCAGGATCAGGATCTGCGGCAGGACGAACAGAACCAGCATGATGGAAACGATCGTGCC
>OHXX01000345.1_pt1 | contig 11714 bp, 9 predicted proteins | sample 1580101 | NCBI WGS metagenome assembly OHXX01 (sample SAMEA3882525, study PRJEB24775) | human gut metagenome | biome: human-associated habitat; feature: intestine environment; material: feces | place: Netherlands | collected 2009/2010 | reverse complement strand
AGACCTGCACTATCAATGATTTTTTTGACATTACCCGATAAATCTGGGAACCTTTTGCAGATACCCAACGTCAAATACAATGCAGCGATCAGAAAACAGCGCGCGCAATATCCAAAACAAAGAAAAAATCACTGACCGCTGAATTAAAAGGAGGATTTTCTATGAAACGAACGATTGCAGCGATTTTATCTGCGGCTATGCTGGTAACGGCAGCTGCGGCAGCGGAAGCGCCGAGCAGTTGGGCGAAGTCGGCGGTGGATACCGCGCGGAACGCGGGCATTGTGCCGGAGCAGGTCGATCAGGCGTACACGCAGAGCATCACCCGTGCGGATTTCTGCGCACTGGCAGCAGCGGTTTACCGCACCTGGGAAAAGAGCGGCAACGTAAAATCCGTCGAGAAAACCGCGGTTTCCTTCTCGGATACCAAGGACGAGGATGTGCTGCACTGTGCGGCTCTGGGCGTGGTGAACGGCGTTGGCAACGGCAAATTTGCACCGCAGCAGCAGTTGACCCGTCAGCAGGCGGCAAGCATGCTGCACCGTCTGGGCAATCTGCGCAAGAATGCCAAGGACAACGTAAAGGACCGTATGCCGCACGTTTTTGCGGACGGCGCGGATATTCAGGCGTGGGCGCGGAATGATGTGTACTGGGTCTACAATCAGGGCGTAATGAACGGCGTCAGCGGAAATCGTTTTGCACCGAATAACAGCTATACACGCGAGCAGTCCATCGCGACCATGCTGCGCCTGTATGATACCAAGTATGCTGTCAAGGACGACAGCACGAGCAGCACAGACAGCAAATATTATATCAATCGTGCGGTTGTCGGTCCGGGTGTTTCGCAGGTCTATCTGGAAGATGCAAAAGGCAATCGCCTGCTGACAGATTACAAGGACACCAAGGGTGAATTTTACGATATTGAGTTGTTCGGTGAGTGGGTCACGCTGCGGAAAACCGTGGACTATCAGCATGATGTGCACAACATGAAGACCGGCGAAACACTGGAAAACTACGCTGTTACCGGCACGGATGGCGAGCAGGCAGGCTGGCTGCGTCCGTCTCCGGAGAATGGCGGTACGGTTTATGGCAAGGACCGCATTATCTATGTCGATGGCACGAGCAGCACGCAGACATATGACGCGCTGACCGATTTCAAGGACGGCAAGGCAGTTGTCCGCGTGGACAGCAAGACCATTGCCGCCATCGACACCACCGGCAAGACCCTGTGGAGCATGAATTTTGCGTTTGACCACAGCAAGATGGCTGTTGAAATTCTGCTTGCTGGTGATGGCAAGGGTGACCGCTTTGTTGTTGTAAATCGGGACGGTTCCTCGTACACGATTATTGCAGGCGGCAAGCGCATTGCGTCCAGCTCGCGCGCGCTGCAGCTGAATCAGTACAGCGATACCTACATCGCCGCAGAATCGACCGGTTATTACGCGCTGTACAACTTTAAGGGCAAAAAGCTGACAAAGACCTATCAGAATGCGTTCAATGAGGTCGGTCAGAATATTTACAGCCGCTGGATCAGCAATACCGAATACGAGTACATCCGCTGTGATGCGGACGGCACGAACAAGGTTCTGTTCCGCGTAAAGTGCCCGAACGGCCGTCCGGGCACACTGCCGACCGACGGTGCAGGCGTGTATGCGCTCCGCACGGATGAGCACACTATTACCTGCTTTGACCGCTTCGGCACGACGCTCGGCACCATCAAGAACGATGGTGCAATGACGCAGGAAATCACCTTTGAAAACGGCTGTGTCCGCGTAATGGATAAGCTGTACCTCCCGACCGGTGAGGAAATCTGATAAACACGAAAAAGGCACCGACTCGGTGCCTTTTTCATTTGCTGTACCTTGTAACCGAGCAATGAAACGGTTATAATAGAACCTGTACGATAAACGACGAAAAAAGGAGGAATTTCCTTGCAGTTAGAACAAACGCTGCGAACGCTGTGTGCACTGCCGGCGGTCAGCGGCTTTGAAATGCAGGCGGCACACGCCGTTGCGGAGCTGTTCCGGCCGTACTGCGACACCGTGGACGCGGATAAGAACGGCAACGTGATCGGCAGCTTGTCCTGCGGTAAAGAGGGCGCGAAAACCGTCCTTCTGGACGCGCATCTCGACCAGATCGGCTTTCTTGTTACCGAGGTGCTGGACGGCGGCTTTCTGCGGTTCGCGCCGGTCGGCGGTGTGGACCCGCGCATGCTGCTCGGCGGCGAGGTGACCATTCTCGCGGACGAGCCGCTGTACGGCGTGGTATCCTGCATGCCGCCGCATCTGCTCAAGGCAGGTGAGCAGAACAAGGCCGTACCCATCGACCAGATGGCGATTGACACCGGTCTGCTCGATGCCAAAAGCCGCATTCGCGTGGGTACGCCCATCGTGTTCGCGCAGCAGCCGATCAAGCTGGCTGGCGGTCAGCTTTGCAGCAAGTGCCTTGACGACCGAGCAGGCGTTGCCGCCATCCTGCTGGCGATGGAGAAGCTGCACGCGGCAAAGGACAAGCTGAAGTGCAATGTCGCGGTGCTCATCAGCACGCAGGAGGAAGTTACTGAACTGGGTGCGCAGACCGGCGCGTTTACGGTTCAGCCGGAGTACGCCATCGCGGTGGACGTAACCCACGGCAGAACGCCGGACGGTCCGTCCGACGGTGTGTTCGACCTCGGCAGCGGCGTGGCAGTCGGCATGGGCCCGAACCTGCACCGCGGCTTTACCAAGGCGCTCATCAAGACCGCCAAGGCGAACGACATCGACTATACGCTTGAAATCATGGAGGGCAACACCGGCACGAATGCGTGGACGATGCAGATCGTCGGCCGCGGCATCGCAATGGGTCTGCTGTCCATTCCGGAAAAATACATGCATACGCCGGTCGAGGTCGTGGAGCTATCTGATGTGCAGGCAGTCGCTGACCTGATGGCAGAATTCCTGCGCGAATTTGACGGGGAGGTGGGCGCATGATCGAACTGATGAAGCAGTTGTGCGCGCTGCCGGGGCCGTCCGGCTGTGAGGATGCGGTGCGCGAGTTTGTGCTCGAGAAGGTAAAGCCGTTCGCGGACGAGATCAAGACCGATGCCATCGGCAACATTATGGTGTTCCGAAAGGGCAAAAAGGCGCTCGAGCGTTCGGTCGTTGTGTGCGCACATATGGACGAGGTCGGCGTTATCATCAAGCAGATCACGGATGACGGCATGCTCAAGTTCGGCTTTGTCGGCGGTGTGGACCCGCGTGTTGTCATCGGCCGACCGGTTCGCTTCGGTGATGTGCAGGGCGTGATCGGCATCAAGGCAGTTCATTTGACGACCGCCGCAGAACGCCGCACCATGCCAAAGACCAAGGATTTGTATATCGACATCGGCGCAGCGAGCAAAGCTGCCGCCGAGGACAAGGTTTCGCTTGGCGATTACGGCGTGTTTGACTCGGCGGTTGTCGAGTTCGGTGACGGTCTTATCAAGGCCAAGGCGATTGATGACCGCGTCGGCTGTGCCGCGCTCCTCAAGCTCATCGAGGATGAGCCGCCGATCGACACCTGGTTCTGCTTCACCGTGCAGGAGGAAGTCGGTCTGCGCGGTGCGGCAAGCATGGCATATGCGCTTGACCCGGGATTCGCAATGGTGCTCGAGGGCACGACAGCTGCTGATCTCGCAGAGGTGGAAGGCGGAAAAGCCGTTTGCCGTGTACGCGGCGGTGTGGTTCTGCCGTTCATGGACGGCGCGACTATCTACGATGCGGAGCTGTTTGAACTTCTGCGCAATGCCTGCGACAAGCGTGGCATCCGCTGGCAGACGAAAACGCGTGTAGCCGGCGGCACGGACGCAGGCCGTATCCACAAGAGCCGTGCAGGCGTGCGTGTGTGCGCGGCTGCGGCTCCGGTACGCTATATTCACTCGCCGTCCTCGGTGGCGGCAGTAGCTGACTGCGAAGCGGTGCTTTCCGCCGCACGCGCATTTCTGGAAGAACTCGGAGGGGACGACGAATGAGCAAGATTTTTGATTTATGGAACACGGTCGCGGGTGCATTCGGCCCTTCCGGCCGTGAGGATGCGGTTCGCGAAACCATCGCGGAGATTGCAGGCGCGTATATCGACGATGTGACGACGGACGCGCTCGGCAACCTTATCTGCCGTAAAAAAGGCGTAAAGAATGGCAAAAAGCTGCTGTTTGCCGCGCATATGGACTCCATCGGCGTGGTTGCCACCTATATTGAGGACAAGGGTTTCATCCGTTTTTCGCAGATCGGCGGCCTGTATGTCGGTGACCTGCTGAATATTCAGGTGAAGTTTGCCAACGGCACGCGCGGCGTGATCTCGTACGAGGAAAAGACGCCGCTCAAGGATTTGACGCTGGATAATCTGTTCATCGACATCGGTGCAAAGGACGCCGAGGAAGCGCGCAAGCTGGTGCAGATCGGTGATTTCGCTGTGTACGAGGCACCGCGGTTCGAGCAGAACGGCGTGCTGTGCGGCCCGTATCTGGACAACCGTATCGGCTGCGTGACGCTCCTGCTGATGATGGAGCAGCTGGCAGACAAGGAAATCGAGAACGACCTGTACTTCGTGTTTACGGCACAGGAGGAGGTTGGCCTGCGCGGCGCAGGCGCGGCAGCGTTCGCAGTTGAGCCGGATGCGGCTATCGCGGTGGATGTGACCGATACCGGCGACCTGCCGGAGATGAAGTCCGCGATGGCGGTCGAGCTGGGCAAGGGACCGGCAGTCAAGGTGATGGACCGCTCGGTTATCTGCACACCGGCGGTTGTAGATGCGCTCGAGCAGGCGGCGAAGGACTGCGGTGTATCCGCGCAGCGCGAAATCCTGCTGTGCGGCGGCACGGATACTTCGGCGCTGCAGAAGGCGCGCGCAGGCGTGCAGGCAGGCGCGGTCTCCATCCCGACTCGCTATATCCATTCTCCGAGCGAGCTGTGTGCGGTTTCCGACGTCGAGGACGCAGCAAAGCTGCTGGCACAGTACGCACTCCGAAAATAACCGACAGAATTACTGGGGATTTTGTAAAAATCGACAGGTGACAAATCGTCGATTTTGCAGTATGATAAAGACACAGCAAGGGGGCTGATACCGATAAAGGTGCAGGACTCTTGCTGTTTTCTTTTATATCCTTTCTCATTTCGACCACATCTTACTTACATACTACTCTTTGCCTGAAACCGTTCTATCTTATGGTAGAGCGGTTTCAGGTATTTTACGCTCTTTATTCGGCAAAACGCGCACGTTGTCCGTGCTATACTGAATTTTGTTCGGGAGGTGAGGTATGGTCGTCTATCTGGATGTGCTGTTTGCCGTCAACGCGCTGATGGATGGTGCAACGCTGCTTGCGGCGGCTCGCTTAGGCGGCGTGCAGGTGCGGGAAATGCGGCTGATTTTCTCAGCAGCACTCGGCGGCGGCTATGCCGTGCTAGGTGCGGTCTGGCCGGTGCTGACACTCGCGCCGCTGCGCCTTCTTGCAGGACTGGGCCTGTGCATGTTCGCTTTCGGCAGAGAGCGGCACCTTGCGCGGCTGTGTGCACTGTATGGCGTGGTCGCGGCTTCGTTCGCCGGACTGGCGGCAGCGCTGAGTGCCGCAAGCGGCAGGAGGCTGCTGCTCTCGTGCGGGTACTACTTTGCGGTGCCGATACAGGTGCTCGTGCTGGCGGCAGCTGTCGGCTATGCGGCAAGCGGGATACTCCTGCGCGGAGACGCGAAGCACGGCGCGCTGCACCGCGAAACGGAAACGCTGACCATCCGGTTCGGCAATCGGCAGACCGCCGTGCGCGTGCTGCACGACACAGGCAACGACCTGACCGAACCGGTTTCCGGAAAGCCGGTCGTGGTGCTCGAGCGCAAGGCCGCCGAGTGCCTGCTGGACACGAAACTGCCGTTCGGCAGTGCGTCCGCGCAGTTGGCGGCTCTGCCGGAAAATCTGGCTGCACGCTGCGGTCTGCTGCCGTTTCACGCGGTCGGCACGGATGGCGGTCTGCTGCTGTATTTCCGACCGGACAGCGTGCTGAGAGTGGACGGCACAGCACTTGACTGTGTGTGTGCAGTCGGTGCGGTCTCCATTGGACAGGGCGCGTACGAGGGACTTATCGGGGTGTGAAAGGGAGAGCAAAAATGAAAATTCTGCAGTGGTTAAAGACGATTTTACAGCGGTTTCGAGCGCAAGGTGTACATTATATCGGCGGCAGCGATGTTCTGCCGCCGCCGCTGTCTCCGGAGGAGGAGGCCGCTGCCGTGGAGGCGAACAGCGGGGGCGATGTTGCGGCGCGCAACTGCCTTATCGAGCACAATCTGCGGCTGGTGGTGTTTCTGGCGCGCAAGTTTGAGTCGAGCGGTGTGGGAACAGAAGATTTAATTTCTATTGGAACGATCGGACTCATCAAGGCGGTGAGCACCTACCGAAGCGACAAAAACGTCAAGCTGGCGACATATGCATCGCGGTGTATCGAGAACGAGATCCTCATGCACCTGCGCAAGATCGCCGGACGGCGGAGCGAGGTTTCCATCGACGAGCCGCTGTCCTCGGACTGGGATGGCAACGAGCTGCTGCTGAGTGATATTCTCGGCACCGAGCCGGACAGCGTCATGCGGCCGCTCGAGGATGATGTGGACAAAATGCTATTGCATCGTGCACTGGGTCATCTGCCGCCGAGAGAACGGCAGATCATCTCGCTGCGGTTCGGCATCGGCACGCCGAAGGCGCTGACACAGAAGGAGGTCGCGGATTTGCTGGGTATCTCGCAAAGCTATATTTCAAGGCTGGAAAAGCGGATTATCGCGCGAATGCGAAAAGATATTTTGAAGTATTCGGCGTTTTAAGAAGGAGTGCGGAGTGAAAAGTTGAGAGGGGAGAGAACGTAATGGGGTATCGTTCAGCAAGTCGCAGATAATTCACAAATGCTGTGCAGAATATTCTCCAGGCCAACGAGTTGCGCGACACTGTCATGCATGCCGTGCTTGCGGAGAGTAACCCGCATGTGTAGCAGTAAGGTATCTGATGTTGCGTAGAGATAGAGAAATGGGCGCACACTGTGCGCCCGCGCGACGTCAGCGCGTTTCCTCGGTTTGCAGCCGATGCAACAGTTTTCTTTTCTCCTGCGCTATGCTATAATAAAAGAAAACCCCAAGGGATGAGATACCATGCAGATCGAAATTCGGCAGTATGAGCAGCGTGACGCTGCACAGGCAGCAGAAATTTGGAACGAGGTCGTTGAGGACGGTAAAGCCTTTCCGCAGATGGAAAAGCTGGACGAGGTGACCGGTCATGCCTTTTTCACTGAGCAGACCTATACCGGCGTAGCGTACGACGCGGCAACCGGTGAACTGGTCGGTCTGTATATTCTGCACCCGAATAATGTGGGACGCTGCGGACACATCTGCAACGCAAGCTATGCAGTTAAAAAGACCGTGCGCGGACAGCATATCGGTGAAAAACTGGTAAAGCACTGCATTGCACAGGGAAAAACGTGCGGATTCCGCGTGCTGCAGTTCAACGCAGTCGTCAAGAGCAACACGGGGGCGCTGGCGCTGTACAAAAAGCTGGGATTCACACAGCTTGGCGTGATTCCGGGCGGATTTTTGAACAAGGACGGCGAATACGAGGATATTATCCCGCATTACCACGTTCTATAAAGAGAAAAGGAGAAAACAATGCTTTTTTGCAATATTGATCTGTTGGATGAGAATTTTGCGTTCAAGCGCGGGCAGTACGTTGGCGTGAAGGACGGAAAGATTGCCTATATCGGCGATGCCGAGCCGCAGGAGGATTACGGCGAGCGTTACGACGGCAAACACCGTCTGCTGATGAGCGGCTTTTACAACGTGCACAGCCATGCGCCGATGACGCTGCTGCGCGGCTACGCGGAAAATCTGCCGCTGCAGCGCTGGCTGGGTGAGAAGGTATTTCCGTTTGAGGACAAGATTGACGACGAGGCGGCGTACTACGGGACGCAGCTTTCCATCGCGGAAATGCTGGCGAGCGGTACGGTTTCGTTCTCGGATATGTATTTCTTCTTTGACGGCATGATGCCCGCGATACGCGAGAGCGGCATCAAGTGCAACCTCAGCCGCGGTCTGACCGTATTTGACGACAGCGACTACGAGAGCCTTGCCGCCTACAAGGACAATCTGCGCCTGCTGAACGAGTGGAACGGCGAGATGGGCGGTCGGCTGATCGGTGATCTGTGTATCCATGGCGAGTATACCTCGACACCCAAGGTGGTCGAGGCGGTAGCCGCTCACGCGAAGGACGCGGGTGCGCGTATCCACATCCACCTGTCCGAGACGCAGACCGAGCACGAGGAGTGCAAGCAGCGTTATGGCCTGACGCCGGCGGCGTACATGGAGGCGCACGGCATTTTCGATTCCCCGACCACGGCGGCGCACTGTGTCTGGCTGGAGGACGAGGATTTCGATATTCTCAAGAAGCACAATGTTTCAGTCGCCTGCTGTCCGGCGAGTAATCTCAAGCTGGCATCCGGCTACGCGAACATCCCGAAAATGCTGGAGAAGGGCATCAATATCGCGCTCGGCACAGACGGCGCAGCCTCTAACAACAACCTGAATATTCTGCAGGATATTTACCTGTTCGGTGTGGTTTACAAGGGTTTCTATCACGATTCTACGCTGCTGACGCCTGCACAGGTGCTGCACACGGCAACGCGCGCCGGTGCGCTCTCGCAGGGACGCACGGACTGCGGCAAGCTGGCGGTTGGATATAAGGCTGACCTGTGCGTCATCGACACCGATACGCCGCAGTTTACGCCGATGACCGATGCTGCCTGCAACGTGGTCTATGCGGCTCAGGGCGCGGACGTTCGCCTGACCATGGTGGACGGCGAGGTGCTGTACCGCGATGGTGAATTCAAGACCATCGATATTGAAAAGGTAAAGGCGGAAACGCAGAAGCGCACGGACGCTATCCTGCACCGGCTGTAAGGAGGGAGACCTATGCTGACAAAAGCAAATGTAGTGGAATCTGCAGCATATCTTAAAGAAAAGCTGCCGTTTGTGCCCGAAATCGCACTTGTGCTCGGCTCGGGCATCGGCCCGCTGGCGGATGAGGTGGAGAACCCGGTCTATGTGCCCTACGGCGAAATTCCGCACTTTAAGGTATCCACCGCGCCCGATCACGCAGGACGCATGGTGTGCGGCACACTGGCCGGACGCCGCGTTATCTGCATGCAGGGCCGTCTGCACGGCTACGAGGGCTACGCGCCGGACGAGGTGGCATATCCTGTTTATGTGCTGAAAGAGTTGGGTGTGAAGGCGCTTGTCGTGACGAATGCCTCCGGCGGCATTAACACCGGCTATCATGCGGGTGATTTTATGCTGATCACCGACCACATCAACATGACAGGCAAAAGTCCGCTGACCGGCAAAAATGATCCCGAACTCGGTACCCGTTTTCCGGATATGACATTCGCGTACAGCCACAAACTGGGAGAAAAAGCCATGCAAGCCGCTGCGGACTGCGGTCTGAAGCTGCATCAGGGTGTATACTGCGGCGTAAACGGCCCGCAGTTTGAGACACCGGCGGAGATTCGCATGTTCCGCACGCTCGGTGCGGATGCGGTCGGCATGTCCACCGTGTTCGAGGTCATTGCAGCCGCGCACTGCGGTCTGCCGCTCGTCGGTATTGCCATGATCACCAATATGGCGGCGGGCGTGCTTATGCAGCCGCTCTTGGGCGCTGAGGTCAACGAGACTGCCGAGCGCCGCGGCGCAGAGCTGCGCCGTCTGGTGGCAAAGCTGCTCGAGAAAATTTAAGGAAAATTTCAAAAAAGTGTTGACAGAAAGCGATTTCTGCGATATACTAATAAAGCTGTCACGGAAAAGCGTTGGCAGCTTGATTTCGAGGTGTGGCTCAGCTTGGTAGAGCGCTTCGTTCGGGACGAAGAGGCCGCAGGTTCAAATCCTGTCACCTCGACCACAAAAACTCTGAAAACCACATGGTTTTCGGAGTTTTTTGCTATCTGATGAAAATTTTACTTACCACTTAATATATCGAAAGAGAGGACGGCACAGATGCAGAACGCAGAACAGAAGACCGCACTCATTGCGATGAGCGGCGGCGTAGACAGCTCGATCGCGGCTTACCTGATGCGGCAGGCGGACTTTCGCTGCATGGGCACGACCATGCGGCTGTACCGCAACGAGGATCTCGGCGCATGTAATTTCCGCACCTGCTGTTCGGAAAAGGATATCGAGGACGCAAGTGAGGTCGCATTTCAGCTGGATATTCCGTATGAGGTACTGGATTTTACACTGGATTTTCAGGAGAAGATCATCGGCAAGTTTGTCCGCACCTATGAGGCAGGCGGCACGCCCAATCCCTGTATTGACTGCAACCGCTTTATGAAGTTCGACAAGCTGCTGGATTTTGCCGAGCAGCACGGCCTGTATTACGTTGTCACGGGTCACTATGCCCGCATTGAGCAGGACGAACAGACCGGCCGCTGGCTGCTCAAAAAGGGCGTGGACGCGGGCAAGGACCAGAGCTATGTGCTGTACACGATGACGCAGCGGCAGCTGGCGCACACCAAATTTCCTCTGGGCGACCGCAACAAGCCGGAGATCCGCGAGCTGGCGGAGCAGCTCAGCTTCTGCAACGCACGCAAGCACGACAGCCAGGATATTTGCTTTGTGCCGGACGGCGATTATGTCAAGTTCATGGAGCAGTACACGGGCAAGCACTATCCGGCAGGCGATTTCCTCGATTTAGACGGCAAGCCGGTGGGAAAGCACAAGGGTGCTGTCCGCTATACCGTCGGCCAGAGACGCGGCCTCGGTCTTGCGATGGGTGAGCCGGTGTACGTCTGCGGCAAGGATATGGAGAAGAACACGGTTTCGGTCGGACCGGAGGCAGCGCTGTTCTCGGACACTGTGATTGTAGATGACATGAACTGGATTTCGATTCCGGAGCTGACCAAGCCGATTCACATCAAGGCGAAGATTCGCTACCGCCATGCGGAGCAGCCGGTGACGGTTTCTCCGATGGAGGACGGCCGTGTCAAGCTGGTATTTGATGAGCCGCAAAGAGCCGCAGCGATCGGTCAGGCGGCGGTGCTGTACGACGGCGATGTAGTTGTCGGCGGCGGTACCATCGTGGATGTGCCGGGACAGGCAGGCAAGTGAGGCGCGGCATGAAATTTCTCATTGCATCCGATATTCACGGCTCGGCGTACTACTGCGAACAGCTGTTGCAGGCGTTCGAGCGCGAGCAGGCTGCGCGTCTGCTGCTGCTCGGCGATATTCTTTACCACGGCCCGAGAAACGATCTGCCGCGTGATTATGCGCCGAAGAAGGTGATTGCCATGCTGAACGGCATGGCGGATACAATCCTATGTGTGCGCGGCAACTGCGACACCGAGGTGGATCAGATGGTGCTCGAGTTTCCAATCCTCGCGGACTATGCCGTCCTGCCGGCAGGGGAGCGGCTGGTGTATGTCACGCACGGACATCAATTCAACACGAAAACACCGCCTCCGTTGTGTCAGGGCGATGTGCTGCTGCATGGACATACGCATATTCCGGCATGGGAGCCGTTTGGCAGGGAAAACCTGTATCTGAACCCGGGTTCAGTGTCCATCCCGAAAAATGATACCGCACATGGCTATATGACACTCGAAAACGGTGTTTTTACATGGAAAACGCTGAGCGGCGAACCATATCACACGCTTGCATTGTAAAAAAAGAGGCTGACAGTTCACAGCTGTCAG
>OHXX01000332.1_pt1 | contig 12083 bp, 4 predicted proteins | sample 1580101 | NCBI WGS metagenome assembly OHXX01 (sample SAMEA3882525, study PRJEB24775) | human gut metagenome | biome: human-associated habitat; feature: intestine environment; material: feces | place: Netherlands | collected 2009/2010 | reverse complement strand
CATCCCGCATTTGAAAGGGACCAACGCCCGATATGAGCATATCGACAGACTGCCGCGTCTCTATCCCGCCGTAGAAATGACCCGCACCAAAGCAGGAGAACATCGGATAAAGACCTACAACGGGCTGATACTACTGGAAGTAAACAATCTGGCCGGGGTGGCCGAAGCCGAACTGGTGAAACAACAAGCCGCCCTGCTGCCGCAAACCTTTGCCGCCTTCTGTGGCTCCAGCGGACGAAGCGCCAAAATATGGGTACGCTTCACCCTGCCCGACGGAGGGCTTCCAAAGAATGAAGACGATATCGCCTTATTCCACGCCCACGCCTACCGCCTGGCAGTGAAGTGCTACCAACCCCTTCTCCCTTTCCCCATCACCCTCCAGGCTCCTTCACTCCTACAAAGCTGCCGGATGACCGTGGACGAACAGCCCTATTATAGCCCCACCGCCGTGGCCTTCTGCCTGGAACAGCCCTGCGCCCTGCCCTCGGAAGACAACTACCGCCAACGGAAACAGCAGGAAAGCAATCCGTTGCTGAGAATGACTCCCGGCTACGAAGTGGCGGACACATGCAACCTGCTCTTCGAGGCCGCCCTCGACCGCGCCTTCCGCGATTTGGACAACTGGCGACAGGGCGACGACCTGCGCCCGCTGCTGTCCCGCCTTGCCGAACATTGCTTCAAAGCCGGCATTCCTGAAGAAGAAGTGGTGCGCCAGACACTGATGCACTACTACCGAGAGGCAGACGAACCCCTTGTACGCCTGACGCTGCATAACCTTTACGGGGAATTGAAAGGCTTCGGCACCCGCAGTAGCCTAAACAAAGACCAGGAAACAGCTTTCCGGCTGGAAGAGTTCATGAAACGCCGCTACGAATTCCGCTACAACACCGTGCTTGGCGACTTGGAATACCGGCAGCGCGACTCCATCCACTTCTACTTCCAGCCTGCCGACCAGCGCGTACGCAGCAGCATCGCCATGAAGGCACTGAAAGAGGGAGTACGTGTGTGGGACCGCGACATCACCCGCTTCCTGTCTTCGGACTACGTGCCGCTATACAACCCCATCGAAGAATATCTCTATAACACCGGACGCTGGGACGGCAAAGACCGCATCCGCGCATTGGCCGACCTCGTGCCCTGCCACAATCCCCACTGGAGGGAACTGTTCTACCGGTGGTTTCTTGGCATGGTGGCACATTGGCGGGGAATCGACAAACAGCACGGCAACAATACCTCGCCCCTGCTCGTAGGTCCGCAAGGTTACCGCAAAAGTACTTTCTGCCGTATCCTATTGCCACCGGAACTGCGTTTCGGCTACACCGACAGTATCGACTTCAAGAGCAAGCAGGAAGCGGAGCGCAGCCTTGGCCGCTTTTTTCTGATTAACATCGACGAATTCGACCAGATAAACGCCAATCAGCAAGGCTTCTTGAAGCACCTCCTGCAAAAACCGGTTGCCAACCTGCGAAAGCCCTACGGTACCACTATTCAGGAAATGCGCCGCTATGCCTCCTTCATCGGGACCAGCAATCTGAAAGACCTGCTGACCGACCCGTCGGGAAGTCGCCGTTTCATCTGCATCGAAGTGACCGGTCCTATCCAGACAAACGTCACTATCAATTATCACCAGCTCTATGCCCAAGCCATGCACGACATCATGAAGGGTGAACGCTACTGGCTGGACGACACTGACGAAGCAATCGTAAAGGAGTACAACCGGGAATTCGAGCGGGTAGACCCATTGGAAGAACTTTTCCTTTGCCATTTCCGTGGCGCGGAGGAGAGCGAAGAAGGCGAATGGCTCACAGCCATGCAGATTTTCAACGACCTGCAACAGAAAACGAGGGATAAGTTGGCCATCAACCGGATAGCAGCTTTCGGGCGCACGCTCCGCAAGCTGGACATCCTCAACAAGAAATCGAACCGGGGAACACTTTATCATCTGGTAAGAATAGAAGAATGAACCGGCACTCCCACCGATTGTACCAAAGTGAGGGCAAACTTGGCCCTCACTCTTTTTATAAAAAGTATTTCCGTACGCAGCTGATGCAGTTCAACCATTATTTAATAAGGTGAACAGTTGACTATTTGCAAATTATGATTGATAATACTAAAAATACCCAAATAAGTGTTTTTGATATTAAAATAAAACGTATCTTTGTTGCAAACAACGTCCTCCTTAATAATACTATTATGAAGAAACTGCTGCTTTTAGCCTTTGTGCTATGTAGTTCTTTACTGTGCCGGGCACAAGAAGAACGAGTTATTTTAGGTGATGAACAGACTTCCGAGTATTTTCCAATCCTAAAAGATAAACGAATTGCCATATTCTCCAATCATACTGGAATGATAGGAGACAAGCATCTGCTGGACATTCTGCTGGAAAACAAGTTCAATGTAGTAGCCATTTTCTCCCCTGAACACGGTTTCAGAGGAGATGCCGACGCAGGCGAACACGTGTCCAGCTCGGTAGACAAGAAGACCGGAGTACCTATCCTCTCGCTGTACGACGGGAAATCCGGAAAACCAAGCGAAGCATCCATGCGCAAGTTTGATATCCTTGTGGTAGACATCCAGGATGTAGGCCTGAGATTCTATACTTATTATGCCTCTATGTGCCGGCTGATGGACGCTTGTGCAGAATACAACCGCAAGGTGCTGATACTGGACCGCCCCAATCCGAACGGACACTACGTGGACGGCCCGATACTGGACATGAAATATAAATCCGGTGTAGGTTGGCTGCCGATTCCCGTGGTGCACGGCATGACGCTGGGCGAACTGGGCCTGATGGTAAACGGCGAACGCTGGTTGCCGGCGTCACGCACTTGCGACCTGACCGTCATTCCCTGCAAGAACTATACGCACCAGACACTATACAAGCTGCCGATTCCCCCGTCCCCCAATCTGCCGAACATGAAGTCCATCTATCTGTACCCCTCGACCTGCTATTTCGAGGCCACTCCGGTCAGTCTGGGAAGAGGAACCGACCTCCCCTTCCAGGTCTACGGGCATCCCAACATGACGGGCTACAGCTACAGCTTCACCCCGCGCAGTGTTCCCGGAGCCAAGAATCCGCCCCAGCTGGGCAAGCTTTGCCACGGCGTGAACCTGAGCAACATGAGCGACGAGGAAATCTGGAAACGCGGTATTGACTTGAGTTACGTGATAGACGCTTACCGGAATCTGAACATGGACGACCACTTCTTCCGTTCCTTCTTCGAACTGTTGATAGGCACCGACTACGTGCGCAAAATGATAAAGGAAGGGAAGAGCGCCGAAGAAATCAAGGCAAGATGGAAAGACGACGTAGAGAAATTCAAGGTACAGCGCAAGCCCTATCTGCTCTACGAAGAATAAAGACATGTACAATTCACTATTTACAATGTACAATTTCAGAGAAGGTACAATTCAAAAGTAAATGGGAAGGTACAACAGTTTATACTAAAGAAACGCCGCATGGTAAATTGTAAATTGTAAATGAACAAATTGTAAATAAACATTATGACTCCACTATCCGTAATCATCACCATAGCCGCCTACTTCGCGATACTGTTCACGGTATCCTATATTGCAGGAAGGAAGGCAGACAACGCCGGCTTCTTTGTAGGTAACCGCAAGTCATCCTGGTATGTCGTGGCGTTCGCCATGGTCGGTTCCGCCATTTCAGGTGTGACCTATGTATCTGTACCCGGCATGGTTGCCGCCAGCAGCTTCGGCTATCTGCAAATGGTGTTGGGCTTCATTGCCGGACAGCTCATCATAGCCTATCTGCTGGTACCGCTGTTCTACAAAATGAACCTGGTATCCATCTACGAATATCTGGAGAACCGTTTCGGCATGTCTTCCTACCGTACGGGTGCCTGGTTCTTCTTCATCTCCAAAATGCTCGGTGCCGCTGTCCGTCTGTTCCTCGTATGCCTGACGCTGCAACTGCTGGTATTCGAACCTTTCGGACTGCCTTTCCTGCTGAACGTGGCCATCACGGTGGCACTGGTCTGGTTGTACACTTTCCAGGGTGGCGTAAAGTCTCTTATCTGGACAGACTCTCTGAAGACATTCTGCTTGGTGGTGTCGGTCGTACTCTGCATCTGGTATATCGCTTCCGACCTCAATCTGTCATTTACCGGTATGGTAAGCACCATTGCCGACAGTGACATGTCCCGCATCTTCTTCTTCGACGATGTGAACAGCAAGCAGTACTTCTTCAAGCAGTTCCTCGCCGGTGCCTTCACCATGATTGCCATGACCGGGCTGGATCAAGACATGATGCAGCGCAACCTGAGCTGCAAGAACTTCAAGGACTCACAGAAGAACATGATTACCAGTGTCATTTCGCAGTTCTTCGTCATCCTGCTTTTCCTGATGCTGGGCGTGCTGCTCTACATCTTTGCCGCCAACCAGCAGATTGCGGTGGAGAAGAGTGACGAACTGTTCCCGCTGATTGCCACCGGCAACTATTTCCCTGCCATTGTGGGCATACTGTTCATCATCGGCCTGATTTCTTCTGCCTATTCAGCCGCAGGCTCGGCACTCACCGCGCTGACCACTTCCTTCACCGTAGACATTCTGGGAACGAAAGGCAAGTCGGAAGAGACGGTTGTGAAGATGCGCAAGAAAGTGCACATCGGCATGGCGGTTGTTATGGGAATCACCATTTTCGTATTCAATCTTCTGAACAACACCAGTGTCATCGATGCTGTATATATCCTGGCAAGCTATACCTACGGTCCTATCTTGGGTCTGTTTGCTTTCGGCATCTTCATGAAACAACAAGTGCGTGACAAGTACATCCCGCTGGTTGCCATCGCCTCCCCGGTTCTCTGCTTCATTCTGCAGAAAAATTCCGAAGCCTGGTTCGGAGGTTATCAATTCAGCTACGAGTTGCTGATTTTCAATGCACTGTTCACTTTCATCGGTCTCTGTCTGTTGATTAGGAAAGATAAAAAGAACAATTAACTTAATACATCATCTATGAACGTAAGACGTCAGTTTTTACTAAGTTTGCTTGCCGCCTCCCTCTTCCCCCAATGGGGAGGTGCGCAAGAACTTCCGACGGATGTCCGCCAGGAAATCGGGAAATTCCTGGATACCACCGCACGGAAAGAAGTTTCCGTAGGACGTATCAGCATCGACTCAGTGGCCGTGGAAGGAAATACGCTGCAACTGTTTGCCAACATGAACTGTGCCTATATTCCTTTCCGCGAGGACAATGTAGCCGAAATATACCAGGGCGTAAGTGCCCTGCTACCGGCGGAGTTTACCAAATACAAGCTGCAAATCCGTACCAACAAGCGCAGCATCGAAGAACTGGTTCCCCAAGTCCTGCGTAGTAAAAAAGACAAAAAGACGAAGACATTCAATCCCGTCGCTTCCAAGCCTTTAGTTACCGACATTTCCGCCCCCTACACCCCTACCAACGGCTTGCAGAACCGGCACATCGCCCTATGGCAAAGCCACGGCTGGTACTACGAGCCGAAACTCGACCGTTGGGAATGGCAGCGTGCACGTATCTTCCAGACCGTGGAAGACCTCTACACCCAAAGCTACGTATTGCCTTTCCTCGTGCCGATGCTGGAAAATGCCGGTGCCAACGTGCTGCTTCCCCGCGAACGCGATTGCCAGACGGCAGAAGTCATCGTAGACAATGACGGTTGCCTGACCGGCCGTTCCGTCTATACAGAAAATTCCGGTGACAAGCTCTGGAGCCAGGGAGCAGGACAAGGCTTCGCCCACCTGCGCCCCCAATACATAGACTTTGAGAATCCTTTCAAGGAAGGCACTTACCGCGCTATAGAAACCATCAAGAAAGGAAACGCAAGCACCGCCGAATGGATTCCCGAAATCCCTTCGACCGGACAATACGCCGTATACGTCTCTTACCAAACCTTGCCAAACAGCGCGGACGATGCCCTTTACACCGTCTATCACAAAGGCGGCACCACGCAGTTCAAGGTAAACCAGCAAATGGGAGGCGGCACCTGGATTTACCTCGGCACCTTCGGCTTCAATGCCGGTCGGAACAATGAATGCAAAGTCGTTCTGAGCAACCTTTCCTCCAAAGTAGGAAGAATCATCACCGCCGACGCCGTGAAGATTGGGGAACATCGCCCGCCGCATCTCCAACGAGGGCGCTACGGAAAACCTGAAAAGCTCCGACACCCGCAACCTGCAAAACACCCATACAGGCAACATCCAAGACCGTGTAACCTATTCTCCATTGTCCACTATCAATTATCAACTATCTAACTATCCCCGTTTCTGCGAAGCCGCCCGCTACTGGCTGCAATGGGCAGGCATACCGGACAGCGTATATTCAGAAAGCAACGGAAAGAACGACTATACCGACGACTACAAATGCCGTGGTATCTGGGTGAACTACCTTTCCGGAGGCTCTGCCGTGAATCCGACGGAGAGAGGGCTGAACATCCCCGTCAACATGGCCTTCGCCTTCCACTCCGATGCAGGAACTACACTGAACGATTCCATCATCGGGACACTCGGCATCTACTATACCAACGCCTACAATGAGAAATTCGCCAACGGAGCATCCCGCTACTTGAGCCACGACCTGACAGACTTGATTCAGTCCAACATCGTGCGTGACGTGCGTACCCTCTACGAACCCCAATGGACACGCCGGGGCAAATGGAACCAATCCTACTATGAGGCCCGTGTACCCCGCGTACCTACCATGCTACTCGAACTACTTTCCCATCAAAACTTTGCAGACATGCGCTACGGACTGGACCCGCGTTTCCGTTTCACCGTAAGCCGCGCCATCTATAAAGGTATGTTGCAGTTCCTCTGCTCACAATACCACATGGATTATGTAGTGCAACCGCTACCGGTAGACCACATGGCCCTGCGCATGACCGGTGAAAATGAAGTGGAACTGACCTGGCGACCCGTAGCGGATGCGTTGGAACCGACTGCCATAGCAGAGAAATACATTGTCTATACCCGCATCGGCGACGGAGATTTCGACAACGGAGTATTGGTGGACGGCAACAGTTACCGCACCACACTCCCCGCCGGCATGGTGTGCAGCTACAAGGTTACCGCTGTCAACAAGGGCGGTGAAAGTTTCCCTTCCGAAATTCTTTCTGCCGGACGGGCGTTCAATTCCAAAGGTACCGTATTGGTGATAAACGGATTCGACCGTATCAGTGCCCCTGCCGACTTTACGGCACCCACCCCCGCCGACACCCTCCTTGCCGGATTTCTGGATGAGCAGGACCACGGGGTCCCCTATATCCGGGACATCAGCTACATTGGCAAGATGAAGGAATACCGCCGTTCCATTCCCTGGATGGACGACGATGCCTCCGGTTTCGGCGACAGCTATGGGAACTACGAAACTCAAGTGATTGCAGGAAATACGTTCGATTATCCTGCCATACATGGTGCCGCTATCCTGAAAGCGGGATATTCGTTTGTATCGGTTAGTAATGAAAGTCTCTCCCCCGTAGGAAAGGGAGAGAAGAATACTCCAGTGGATATGAGGGAGTATAGGTATGTGGACTTGATACTTGGGAAGCAATGCCAGACCAAGATGGGACGGGGAGGCGTAAAACCGTTGGAGTTCAAGACTTTCAGCAAACCGATGCAGGAGGCTATTGTGGCTTATTGTAAGCAAGGTGGAAATATCTTTGTTTCGGGCGCTTTTGTAGGAACGGATTTATGGGACAACCGCCTTGCAACTGCCGACGAAGCCGACAAGAAATTTGCGATGGAAGTACTGAAATATAAGTGGCGTGTGGGACAAGCGGCTACAATGGGTAAGGTGAAAAGCGTAGCTTCTCCGTTCCCCGCCCTTTCAGGAAACTATACCTATCACAATGAGCTGAATGCCGATTCGTATGTGGTGGAATCACCGGACGCCATTGAACCGGCAACCAAAGATGCACACACCGTAATGCGGTATTCTGAAAACAACCTGAGTGCCGGTGTGGCCTACCAGGGCGACTACAAGACTTTTGTATTGGGATTCCCTTTTGAATCCATACGTACTGATTCTGAAAGAGAGGCACTCATGAATGCTGTGCTGACATTCTTCAACGACAACAAATAATATCAACCAATCATCATCTATGAACAGAAGACTGTTAATAATTGTCCTGATGGCTTGCCTGCTCCCCCTGGGGATGCAGGCACAGCAAGGGACATTCCGTTTTGCCCAACTGACAGACATTCATCTGACCCCGAACAATCCGAATCCCACTGAGGACTTGCTGCGTTCCATAGCACAGATTAATGCCACCGACAGTATTGACTTTGTCCTGGTGACGGGCGACCTGACCGAAGAAGGCGACCGTGCCACCATGGAAAAAGTGAAATCGTGCCTTGACTTGCTGAAAGTACCCTACCACGTAGCCCTTGGCAACCATGAAACGAAATGGAGCGACTCCGGCTGCACCGCTTTCGGAGAAATCTTTGGCGGCGAACGCTTCGAGTTCGAGCATAAGGGATTCCTTTTCCTCGGCTTCAACTCCGGTCCGCTGATGCGTATGGCCTACGGGCATGTAGTGCCGCAAGATATCCGTTGGATGACGGAGGAAATGGAGAAAAATGGCAAAGACAAACCGGTGATACTTGTCACCCACTACCCGCTAATGGACGGGGATGTGGACAACTGGTATGAGGTGACGGATGCCGTCCGCCCTTACAACGTGCGCCTGTTTATCGGCGGGCATTATCACAGCAACCGGGATTTACGTTATGACGGCATTCCGGGCGTACTGATGCGCAGCAACCTGCGCGACAAAGAAGGAAAACCGGGTTATGGCATTTACGAAGTAACCAAAGACTCCATCCGTGTATACACGCAACGTATCGGCGAGCCTAAGAAGCAATGGGCTGCCTTCTCGCTGGCCGGGCAATATTACGACCGCAATGGAAAAGCGGAGAAATATCCCGACTTCTCGGTCAACAAGGAATATCTGAAAGTAAAGGAACAATGGATGGTACAGACGGGTGCAGGCATTTACTGCTCGCCCGCCGTAGAAAAAGATAAAGTGTTCGTAGGAGACGATATGGGACGGCTGACAGCCTACGCCCTGAAAAACGGCAAAAAGCTATGGAGCTTTGAATCCGGCAAACGTATTGTCGGTACTCCGGCCGTAAGCGAAGGTATCGTTGTATTCGGGTCTGCCGACCGCCACATCTACGGATTGAATGCCAAAGACGGCAACCTGCTCTGGACGGTAAGAGCTGCCGAACCGGTACTCGGAGCCGTGACCATCGCAGACGGTACCGCCTACATCGGTGCCAGTGATGCCACTTTCCGCGCCACAGACATCCATACAGGAAAAGTAATCTGGACCTACACCGGCGTGAAGGGCTACATCGAAACCAAGCCGTTGGTGACGGAAGACAAGGTCATCTTCGGCGCATGGGACAATACACTGTATGCCCTGAGCAAGGCAAACGGGCATGAACTATGGAAATGGACGGGCGGACTGACCCGCATGCACTTCTCTCCTGCCGCCGTATGGCCGGTAGCTGCCGACGGCAAAGTATTCATTACCGACCCGCAACGCGCCATGACCGCCATAGACATCCATACGGGCAATACCGTGTGGCGCACCTTCCAGTCCATGGTGCGCGAGACCATCGGACTTTCCGAAGACGGTGAACGTATCTATAGCAAAACGATGAACGACAGCATTGTTTGCTATGCAGCTCAAGGAGATACTCCGCGGGAGTTGTGGGCAACCAATGTAGGTTTCGGTTATGAGCATGCCCCCTCCATGCAAGTGGAAAAAGAGGGGGTAATGTTTGGCAGTACCAAAGAAGGACTTATCTTCGCACTGGAAGGAAAAACAGGCAAAGTACTGTGGAAACATAAAATAGGAAATTCACTCATCAGTACCGTAGTTCCGTTGAACGGCCACGAAGTTCTATTCACGGCAACCAGCGGGGAAGTGGGACTTCTGAGAATTAAAAATTGAGAATTAAAAATTAAAAGATATATCATGAATAAAATCAGTTGCTTTCTTCCCTACGCAGGAAAAGAACAAGTAGAAAAAACAGTGAATAGCCTACAGGCGACAGGACTTATAGAAGAAATCCGGTTAATCACGACCGATGCCACTCTGGAATCGCTCCCGGACTGCGAAATATTGTTTGTTGACATGCCCTACAGCAGTGCAACTCTCAAAGCTATTGCTAATGCAGCCAAGGGAGAATACACATTGCTTTATACCAAAGAGACTACGCTCGAAATGGGTATGTTTGCACTGGAACGTATGATACACATCCTTGAAGATTCAAGCGCCGGTATGGTATATGCCGACCACTACCAAATAGCAGACGGCAAGCAGAGCAACGCTCCGGTAATCGACTACCAATTCGGTTCCTTGAGGGATGACTTCAACTTTGGCTCCCTGCTCCTTTTCAACACCGAAAAACTAAAGGAAGCCGCCGGACACATGAAGTCTGACTACAACTTCGCCGGACTTTACGACCTGCGCTTGAAATTGAGCCAACATTCAAACTTGGTACATATCAACGAATACTTATACAGCGAGGTGGAAAACGATACCCGCAAGAGCGGCGAAAAGATTTTCGACTATGTAGACCCCAAAAACCGTGACCGCCAGATTGAGATGGAGCAGGCATGTACCGAACATCTGAAAGAAATCGGGGGATATCTGGCACCGGAGTTCAAGAAGATTGAGTTCTCTGCCGGTAACTTTGAGTATGAAGCTTCGGTCATCATTCCGGTGCGCAACCGTATCCGTACCATCCGCGATGCCATCAAGTCGGTACTGATGCAGAAGACAGACTTCAAATATAATCTTATCATCATCGACAACCACTCCACAGACGGCACAACGGAAGCCATCGACGAATTCAAGGACGACGAACGCCTCATCCATATCGTCCCCGAACGCAACGACCTCGGTATCGGCGGTTGCTGGAATGTAGGTGTACACCACCCCAAGTGTGGCAAGTTTGCCGTGCAGCTGGACAGCGACGACGTATACAAAGACGAAAACACACTCGCCATCATGGTACGCGCCTTCTACGAACAGAACTGCGCCATGGTGGTAGGCACCTATATGATGACGGACTTCAACATGAACATGATTGCTCCGGGCATCATCGACCACAAGGAATGGACTCCGGCAAACGGACGCAACAACGCCCTCCGCATCAACGGTCTGGGTGCCCCGCGCGCCTTCTATACCCCGGTACTGCGCGAAGTGAAAGTACCCAATACCAGCTATGGCGAAGACTATGCACTGGGACTGAACTTCTCCCGCCAGTACCAGATAGGACGCGTGTACGACGTGGTCTACCTCTGCCGCCGCTGGGACGACAACTCCGATGCCTCACTGGACATCGTGAAAATGAACGGACACAACCTCTACAAAGACCGCATCCGTACCTGGGAACTTCAGGCACGCATAGCGATGAACAAAAACAAGTGATATGAATCAAACGATACACCATCTTCTGACTGGACAATTGGCATCCTGGGAGACGGCACGCAACAACTATGCCGCCCTCTCCGGTGTGCGGGTGAAAGAGCTGAATGTAAACGGGATACTTTATAAGGTACAGTTCAACCCCGCACGCATCGTTTCCTCCGGTGCCAAAGTGGATGCCAAGTCCATCCTGGAACGGAAATGCTTTCTGTGCCCGGCCAATTTGCCGCCGGTACAGAAAGGTATCCCGTTCGGAGGACACTACAATATTCTGGTGAATCCGTTCCCCATCTTCCCCCGCCACCTGACAGTACCGGAACTGGCACATACCCCTCAACGCATAGCCACCCGCTTCACCGACATGCTGGAGCTGGCCGAGGCGCTGACGGATTACACCATCTTCTACAACGGTCCCAAATGTGGTGCTTCCGCCCCCGACCATGCTCATTTCCAGGCAGGAAACAAAGGGTTCATGCCTATTGAAAAGGACTGGCGCGGACAGACTGCCGGGAAAATAGCCGATTATAGGAAAGCAGCACTGTGGTATCTTGACGACGCTCCCCGTGCCACACTTGTGATTGAATCCACCTCCAAAGAGGACGCGGCAGACTTGTTCGACATCATTTACCGTTCTCTGGACGTGAAACC
>OHXX01000331.1_pt1 | contig 12095 bp, 8 predicted proteins | sample 1580101 | NCBI WGS metagenome assembly OHXX01 (sample SAMEA3882525, study PRJEB24775) | human gut metagenome | biome: human-associated habitat; feature: intestine environment; material: feces | place: Netherlands | collected 2009/2010 | reverse complement strand
TGAGATACAAATGGAGACGGAAGAAACGGTGAAGGAAGAGTGTGTTGCTGTGAGTAAAACAAAACGTATTTGGCTGGCATTCGTTGATATAGTACTGTTTACTGTACTTTTTATGATTTTTCTGTTTTTGTTTGCCATACCTTTTGCGATTGCTTTCCCTGAGTTGAAGACACAAGCTGGTGGGATGAGCGTCTATTTAATGATGTTGAATGAAGCCTTGATGTTGGCTAGTGGGCTTATTGCCGCTTGTATGGTGCTGGGCTTTAGGAAGCTTCCTTTTTCGGGCTTGGGCTTGTCTTTGAAGGGATGGGGTAGAAGCCTGCTGAACGGAGCTTTGTTTGTCGTGTTCTTGTATGCAGTTGGTTTTGGCTTGTCTTTATTGTTGGGGGCTGTGGAAGTGGCAGGGGTCTTGTTTTCTCCCATTTCGTTGTTGTCGAGTCTTTTGCTTTATTTTTTAGTGGCAGTTACGGAAGAAGTTATTGGACGCGGTTTCATTTTAGGGCGTATGCTGGATGGAGGCGTCAATAAGTTTGTGGCATTGCTTATCTCTGCGGTGTTATTTTCGTTGATGCATCTTTTCAATCCCAGCTTTGCCTTCGTCCCGTTTTTGAATATCATGCTGGCGGGTTGTTTCTTGGGAGCTTCCTATATATACACGCGTAACCTCTGTTTCCCCATTGCCTTGCATTGGTTCTGGAACTGGATTCAAGGTTCTGTTTTGGGATATAAAGTCAGTGGAAATGAATTTAGCAATAAGAATCTGCTGATTCTTCACTTTCCGGAAGAAAATCTGATAAATGGAGGAACTTTCGGGTTCGAAGGCTCTATTCTGTGTTCACTACTTTTAGTGCTTGGTACAGTAATTATCTTAAGACACTATTATAAGGGATTAGTGATTAGGGATTAATGATTAATGATTAATGATTAATACGGAAACCATTAACCACTAACCATTAATCACTAATCCCTAATCACTAATTCTGTTCCACTCCTTTCATTGTCAGCTGTATGCGTTTCCGGTCCATATCTATGCTGAGTACCTTTACGCGTATATGTTGATGAATGGACACTACTTCATTAGGGTCTGATATGAATCTGTCGGCGAGTTGGGAGAGGTGTACCAGTCCGTTTTCCTTGATGCCTATATCGACAAATGCGCCGAAGTTGGTGATGTTTCCTACGATGCCGGGCAATTCCATGCCTTCGCGCAGGTCGCTGATGGTGCGCACGTTCTTATCAAATTCAAATATTTTTATCGGTCCGCGTGGGTCACGTCCGGGCTTGTCCAGCTCTTGCAGGATGTCTTTCAGTGTCGGCATGCCCACGGTGGGGGAGAGGTAGCGTTCCGGATTAATCTTCAGACGCAGCTCCCGGTTGGCTATCAGCTCGGCTACGCTGCAACCCAAGTCCTTTGCCATTTGTTCTACGATGCAATAGCTTTCCGGGTGTACGGCAGTATTGTCCAGCGGATTCTTTGCCTGCGGAATGCGTAGGAAGCCGGCACATTGCTCAAACGCCTTGGCACCCATACGAGGTACTTTCATCAGTTCCTTGCGCGAGGTGAAGGCACCGTTTTCGGCGCGATAGTTCACAATGTTCTGTGCCAGTTGCGGACCCAATCCCGAGATGTAGGTCAGTAGATGGCTGCTTGCGGTGTTCAGGTTGACACCTACCAAGTTTACACAGTTTTCTACGGTCTGGTCCAGTGATTTTTTCAGCTTGGTTTGGTCCACATCATGCTGGTATTGCCCCACACCAATAGATTTCGGGTCAATCTTTACCAACTCTGCCAGCGGGTCCATCAGTCGTCTGCCTATGGACACAGCACCGCGTACGGTGACGTCGTAGTCGGGAAACTCGTCCCGTGCAATTTTAGAGGCCGAATAGATGGAAGCTCCCTGCTCGCTGACGATGAATATCTGTATGTCGCGGTTGAAGCGCTGATGTTTCAAGAACTCCTCCGTCTCGCGGCTGGCAGTTCCGTTACCTATGGCTACGGCATCTATCTTATAAGACTCTATCATCATTTGCAGCTTGGCAAATGCCTCTTTCTGCTTGCTGACCGGAGGGTGGGGGTAGATGTTCTCATTGTGGAGCAGATTTCCTTGTGCATCGAGGCACACAACTTTACAACCCGTACGAAATCCGGGGTCTATACCCATCACACGCTTTTGCCCCAGTGGTGAAGCCAGCAACAACTGACGGAGGTTTTCGGCAAATACCTTGATGGCTTCCTCATCAGCACGTTCCTTACTTTGCGTGGCAAATTCCGTCTCTATGGATGGCTTCAATAGGCGTTTGTAGGAATCCTGCACGGCTTCTGCCACTTGCTGTCCGCAGGGGTTGTTGCTCCGCACGAATTGGCGTTCCAGCCGTTCCACGCACTCCTCATCGTCCGGGCTGATGCTGACTTTCAGCAGGCCTTCCGCTTCGGCACGCCGGATGGCGAGCAGGCGGTGGGAGTTGCATCGCTTCAACGATTCGGAGCAGTCGAAGTAGTCACGGTATTTGGTCGCTTCCTCTTCTTTGCCTTTCACTACTTTGGCGGTCAGTATGCCTTGGCGGGCAAATGCGTTGCGCACGCTGTTTCGGGCACGTTCGTCTTCGCTAACATGCTCGGCTATGATGTCACGGGCACCTTTCAGTGCATCTTCCACGTTCTTCACGTCTCCTTTCACGTAATTGGCGGCGCGTTCCTCCGGATGAGGATCACGTTGCAGCATCAGCAGGGTGGCGAGGGGTTCCAGTCCTTTTTGACGGGCTGCTTCGGCACGTGTTTTCCGTTTGGGCTTGTAGGGGAGGTAGATGTCCTCCAGTAGGGTATTGTCCCAAGTCTCCTCGATGCGCTTCTGAAGTTCGGCGGTCAGTTTACCTTGTTCCTGTATGGTGTTCAGGATGGTTTCTTTACGTTTGGCGATTTCGTTCAGCTTTTCGTAGTGGGTCTTTATGGATTCAATCTGCACTTCGTCCAGTCCTCCCGTCACTTCTTTTCGGTAGCGGCTGATGAAGGGGATGGTGGCACCATCGTTCAGCAATCCGAGGGTCTGTACTATTTGTTTCTCTGATATGCCGAGGGCGGCAGATATCATGCGGTGGAAATGTTGTATCATCGGTTCTCTCTTTTTATAATGGATGCCAAAAGTACGAAAAACAATCGTCGTACGAAAATAAACCCCATATTCTTGGAAAAATCATTTATTATTGCGAAGTTTGTCAACTATAACGAACTAATAAACAATAATATGGAAGAAGCTAAAGGTCAATCGATTTTAGATAAAATGCTCACTACATTTATCAATACGTTAGTGAAAGCAGCCGAAAATGAGGCTCAAACACATTTCGGCAAAAACCTTGAGGAGGTATTGAAGCATTTCATGGCAAAAGTGAATAGCGATTTTGAAAAACAATGCCTGCTTTGGTATTTTACAAAAAAAGGTCAAACTATGACCGTGTCGTCAGAAGTCTTTGAGCGGATTGCGAAAGCGGCTGTTGCCTCGCGTGCGGCAAGCGAGAAGCTGTTTCATGGCCCACAGAAGGTAATCATTAAAGGAAAGGTCTATTATTCCCAAACCATTTCTTTCTATGAGAATGATGAATTTGATTATGCCTTGGGCTGTGCGACAATCTTCTTTGATGAGGAGGGCGTTCCCGTAGGCCTGAAGGATATTTATGACTTTAACGAAGCAAAACATCGTGATACCAATGCCGAGAGTGACACCACATTTATGGCTAAATTTGAAAAAGCAAATTTAGCAAAGTCCTACGCCATACTTTATGGCATTAATGACTATGACCTTCATGACTGATGTGTTTCGTACCATATCGTCATGTATCATAGCATTATTCTGCTGTCTGTTACCAGTGTTCTCTATTACGGGGGAGCATCCGATACTGATTATCAGTTCCTATAACCCGGATGCTGGCCGTACTTCCGGCAACATCTCAGACTTTATGGAGGAGTTCCAACGCCTGGGCGGGACAAACACCATCGCATTGGAAAACATGAACTGCAAAAGCTTCTCCGAATCTCCCCTTTGGGAACGGAGGATGGTGGAGCTATTGTCCAAATACCAGGGCGATAACAGTCCGGCGCTGACCGTCCTTATTGGGCAGGAGGCTTGGGCTGCCTATCTTTCTCTGCCCGACTCTATACGCGGCAATACTCCGGTCGTAAGTGCATTGTCCAGCCGTAACGCCATATTGTTGCCGGGCGATACGGTCGACTTAAAGACCTGGATGCCCGAATCCGTCGACTTCTTCACGGATTTCCCCAGTTCGCCTATCAAGGCTGGCTTCGTTTATGAGTATGATGTGGAGGCCAACATCAATATGATAAAGCAGATGTATCCCGGCACCAAGAATATCGCTTTTGTCTCAGACAACAGTTATGGCGGCGTTGCCATGCAAGCCTATGTAGTGAAGGAGATGCAGAAGTTTCCGGAACTCAACCTGATTCTGCTGGACGGACGCGTCCATACCATATATACCATTTGTGACAGATTGCATGAGTTACCGGAAAATACAGCTATATTGATGGGACATGAACGATGGTTACTTCATGCGGAATGCAACCTACGCCATGATGGAAGCAGCTCCCACTTTGCCCACTTTCTCGCTCAGTTCCGTAGGCTTGGGATATTGGGCTGTGGCAGGTGTCGTTCCTGCCTACCGTGCTTTGGGCAAGGAGATGGCAAGATAGTCCTACCGCCTGCTAACCACCCCTCAGGATAGTGAGACCCATATGGAAATCATTCCGAATGAGACCATACTGGACGGTAAACTTGTGAAGGAAAAGAAACGGAATATCACCGGCCTTCCGCAGCCGGTAAAGATGCTGAACGTAACCCCTTCTTTCTACGAACAGTACAAGTATCATATCTGGTCTGTCGGTGCTGTTCTGTTGGTGCTGTTGGGCGGTTTGTTCGTTTCCCTTTACTTTTATTATCATACAAAGAAGTTGAAGGATGAACTGGAGGTATCCGAGGGTGCCTTGCGCGAAGCAAAAGACCGTGCCGAAGAATCCAGCCGTCTGAAGAGTGCTTTCCTTGCCAATATGAGCCACGAAATCCGTACTCCATTGAATGCGATTGTGGGCTTCTCGGACGTGCTGTCTGCCGGAGGAGCCTCGGAAGAAGAACAGCGTGGCTATTTCGAGATTATTAGGACCAACTCTGATTTGCTGCTTCGGTTGATTAATGACATATTGGATGTGTCCCGTTTGGAGGCCGACCGCGTCATCCTTTCTTTGGAGAGCTGCAATGTAGTGCAGATATGCCAGCAGGTAGTAGCTTCCGTGGCCCAGGCACGCAGGTCGACCAATCAATTCTTATTTGAGTGTGAACGTGAGGTAGTGGAGATGCGGACGGATGTGCAGCGTTTACAGCAGGTTGTGATAAATCTGCTTTCCAATGCGGACAAGTTTACAAAAGAAGGTACGATAACCTTGAAGCTGGAGCCGGATACGGCGAGGAATGTTGCAGTATTCTCGGTGACTGACACTGGTTGCGGCATTCCATTGGACAAACAGAAACGGGTGTTCGAACGTTTCGAGAAGCTGAACGAATATGTGCAGGGAACCGGCTTGGGCTTGTCCATCTGTAAGCTGACCGTTGAGAAGTGGGGCGGCGAGATTTGGATAGATCCTGCCTATACGGATGGAGCGCGGTTTATGTTTACCCATCCTATGAACTTATAAGAACCGACAAGAAATAAGGAAATATAATGAAAAGATTTAGTTGTTTTTTTATCTGGATTTTTGTCCTGACAAGCATACTGCCTGCGCAGGAAAGAGAGGTGAAACTGAAAGTCGTACAGACCAGTGATATACACGGCAACTACTATCCCTACGACTTTATACGCCGCCGGGAGGCAACCGGCAGTCTGGCACGTGTGCATGCTTTGGTGCAAAAAGAACGTGAGGCTTATGGCAAAAATCTGATTCTCTTGGACAATGGTGACATTCTGCAGGGACAGCCCACAGCCTATTATTATAATTACATAGATACCGTTGCCCCTCATCTGGCAGCGGAGATGATGAATTTCATGGGGTATAATGCCGGCAATATGGGTAACCATGACGTAGAGACCGGCCGTACCGTTTTCGACCGTTGGGCAGGTGACTGCCGTTTTCCGATATTGGGTGCCAATATTGTGGATACTGCTACCGGAGAAACCAATTTCAAACCCTATGAGGTGCTGGAACGTGACGGAGTGAAAATTGTGGTTCTCGGTATGATAACTCCTGCCATCCCCGTATGGCTTTCAGAGAATCTGTGGAAAGGGCTGCGTTTCGACGATATGGAGGAGACTGCCCGCAAATGGATGAAGATTATCCGTGAGCAGGAAAAGCCTGATTTGGTTATCGGTATGTTCCATGCCGGCCAGGATGCCCAGCTGATGGGAGGCAAGTATCGCGAAAACGCTTCGGTGGAAGTGGCGTGCAACGTGCCGGGATTCGATATTGTCCTGATGGGGCACGACCATGCGCGCGAATGCAAGAGGGTGTACAACATAGCCGGTGACTCGGTACTGGTGATGGACCCTGCCAGCAACGGTGTCGTTGTGAGTAATGTGGATATAACCTTGAAACTGCGTGATGGTAAAGTTATAGACAAGAAGATAGACGGCATACTGTCCGATACGCAAGACTACGGCGTCAGCGAAGAGTTCATGCAACGCTTTGCCCCCGAAAATGAAGCTGTGCAGAATTTTGTTTCCAAGAAAATTGGTTCCTTTACCGAGACCATCTCCACACGTCCTGCCTATTTCGGCTCTTCCGCTTTTATAGACCTTATTCATGAGTTGCAGTTGGCAATCAGCGGAGCGGATATTTCTTTTGCGGCTCCTTTGTCCTATGATACGGAAATCCGTAAAGGAGACATTTTTGTGAACGATATGTTCAATCTGTATAAGTACGAAAATATGCTTTACACCATGCGTCTGACGGGAAAGGAGATACGCGATGCCTTGGAGATGTCGTATGATTTGTGGACCAATCGGATGAAGTCTCCGGACGACCATATCCTTCTCTTCCGTGAGAAGCGCCGCGAAGGTGCTACGGATAGGGCCTCATTCAAGAATTTCAGCTTCAACTTCGATTCTGCGGCGGGTATTATCTACACGGTGGATGTGACCAAGCCGGATGGCGAGAAGGTAACCATTCTCAGCATGGCAGACGGTACCCCGTTCGATATGGATAAAATGTATAAGGTAGCGGTGAATTCTTATCGCGGAAACGGTGGCGGCGAATTGCTGACAAAGGGGGCCGGCATCTCGCAGGATGAATTGAAGGAGCGCATCATCCACTCTACGGATAAGGACTTACGCTATTATCTGATGCAGTACATTGAGCAGAAGAAGGTGATTGAACCGCGTGCGCTGAATCAGTGGAAGTTTATTCCCGAAGAATGGGCGGCTCCGGCTTCCAAGCGTGATTATGAGTTCTTGTTTGGCAAAGTTAAAGAATAATTCACTATCTTTGCGGCTCAAAATCTATAGTATAAGTTTTTGGACGTGAAGCAGAAGAAAAAAATTATAGGTGCATTGAGCTTGCTGGTACTGTTTATCATGTACCAGGCAAGTATCACTGCGTTCACTCACGTCCATTATGTGAATGGGGTGATGATAACGCACTCGCACCCTTTTCATGGCACACACTCTCACTCTCAGACTTCCCTTCTGGTTATCGGGCATCTGTCGGTATTCCACTCTTCCGGGGTGGATGTGTATGAGGTTCAGCACCCGATGCGTCCTTTGCTGTCCATGCTCAGAGCCAAACCGGCAACGCCTACTGTAAAGGGGGAAGTTATACGTACTCTTTCCCTTCGCGCTCCTCCCGCTCTTTTTTCATAGTCATTAGGTTTAAAAACGCCTGGATTTTTTGCATGTAGATACCAGGTGTTTTAGTCTCGAATGTCCGGTATTTCAGTGAAAGAAGTGCGGTATGTCGGATTATTATCTTTTTTCAGACTTGAATTATTTTTTTATTTAGAGCGCTAATTTGATGAAACAATACATTTTGGCGTTGGTACTTGCAGTGGTAAGTGCCAGCGTAGCTTTTGCCGTAAATCCTATAAAGGAAGGCAATATGATTTCCGGCCATGTGATAGTGAAAGGTACGGAGGAAAATATACCGTATGCCACGGTTTTGATTATCGGCAGCGGTCAGGGAACGGTTTCCAATGAAGAAGGACAATTTGAGTTCCGCAAGCTTCCGGCGGGAAAATACAAGCTCCGTGTGTCTGCCGTGGGCTATAAGACCCAAGAGAAGGAAGTGACGGTGAGCAAGGACTTTACTGCCGTCATACATTTCCCGATGGAAGAGGAGAGTTTTATGACCGATGAAGTGGTGGTATCTGCCAACCGCAACGAGGTAAGCCGCAAGGCAGCTCCGGTAGTCGTGAATGTGATGAGTACCAAATTGTTCGAGATGGTCAACTCCACCGACCTTGCCAAGACACTGAACTACCAGTCGGGCTTGCGTGTGGAGAACAACTGCCAGAACTGTGGTTTCCCCCAGGTGCGCATCAATGGCTTGGAAGGTCCGTATTCGCAGATATTGATAAACAGCCGTCCCATCATCAGTGCATTGAGCGGTGTGTACGGACTGGAGCAAATCCCCGTGAACATGATTGAACGGGTAGAAGTGGTGCGTGGTGGAGGCTCTGCCTTGTTTGGAGCTAATGCTGTGGGAGGCACCATCAACATCATAACCAAAGATCCCATCAACAATTCCTTCCAGGTATCGAGTATGTTCTCCAATATGGACGGCAAGTCCTGGGAGCAATATATGGGTGGCAATGTATCGCTGGTTGCCAAAGATAACTCCTACGGCATTGCCCTTTATGAGAGTTACCGCAACCGTAACCCCTACGACCGCGATGGCGATGGCTTTTCCGAGCTGGGCAAGCTGAACATGAATACTTTCGGCTTCCGCGCCTATTACCGTCCTACGCATTTCAGCCGCATCAATCTGGAATACCATACTACTAACGAACTTCGTCGCGGAGGTAATAAATTTGATTTGCAGCCGCATGAGACGGACATTACCGAGCAGACCAAGCATATCATCAATAGCGGAGGCGTGAGCTACGATTTATTCTGGAAAGAGTACAAGCATAAGATTTCAGCTTACACCTCCATCCAGCACACCGATCGCAACAGTTACTATGGTGCCCAAAAGGACATGAATGCCTACGGCAAGACGAAAGACTTGACTTGGGTTGCCGGTGGCATGTATGTAGGCAATATGGACAACTGTTTCTTTGCTCCCGCTACCTTCACCAGCGGACTGGAATATCAGAACAACTCCCTGCATGACATTATGACCGGCTATCATCGTGACATGGAGCAGGATGTCCGCATTGCCAGTGCTTTCGTGCAGAATGAGTGGAAAATGAATGTACTGACCATGTTGGTCGGCGCCCGTCTGGACAAGCACAACCTGATTGACAAGCTTATTTTCAGTCCTCGCGTCAACCTGCTCTACAAGCCGACAGATGATTTTCAGGCACGCTTGACTTATTCTACCGGTTTCCGTGCTCCGCAGGCATACGATGAGGACTTGCACGTAACGGCAGTAGGCGGTAAGGGTGTCCAAATCAAACTGTCCGACAATCTGCGTGAAGAGCGTTCCAACAGTTACAGCGGTTCGGTAGACTGGACTGCCCATTTGGGGCACTGGCAGGCAAACATTCTGGTGGAAGGTTTCTATACAGACCTGCGCCATGTCTTTGTGCTCGAAGATATCGGCAAGAACGAAGTAGGGGATGTTATTAAGGAGCGCCGCAACGGAAACGGTGCACGTGTATATGGTGCCAATCTGGATGCGAGGATTGCCCATGGTAAGGAGGCGCAGTTCCAACTCGGATTTACGGCACAGCGCAGCCGCTATACCCATGAGGAAGCTTGGACAAAGGTGGACGGAAAAGACCTTACCACTAAGCGCATGCCCCGTACACCGGATTATTACGGGTACTTCACTTTCTCTTCCGCACCGGTAAAGAATTTTGATTTCTCTCTTTCCGGCACTTATACGGGAAAGATGATTGTTCCGCACTACGCACCGGAAGATGCTCCCGAGGGTGCCTTCTGTAATATCACTTCAGACCGCATGGAGCATACTCCCCAATTTCTGGATCTGAATGTGAAGTTGAACTATACGTTTGTGCTTCACGACCATATCAAGCTTCAGTTGAATACGGGTGTACAGAATATCTTTAACAGTTTCCAGAAAGACCTGGATAAAGGGGAATTCCGCGATGCGGGTTATTTCTACGGACCGACGCAGCCGAGAACCTTTTTTATCGGTTTCAAGATAATGAACTAAAAGTTTCCATTTAAGAATTTTTAGAGCTAAATTCCGCAAAATAGTCCTACATTTGTCGCCAAAGCACAAAAACCATGGATACTAAGAGAATACGGAATGTAGACATTTCCCAGATACATCATTTGCCGATGATTGATTTCATCGGCAATGATTTTGCTATTTTTAATGACATCAAGGATATGCCTTTGAGCTCTTATCCCACCCGTTTGAATGCTGCTTGCCTGACTGTCTGTTTGAAAGGGTGGTGCAAACTGGAACTCAACCTGCAGCAATGTGAAATGCGGGAAGGTATGTTGGGCATTATTCTTCCCGACCAGATTGTTCTGCAACGGGAACGCTCCGAAGATTTTTCCGGACTTTTCATTGCCGTTTCAAAGGACTTTATGGATATGGTGATACCTACCATGCAGCAGCTTTTCCCCATGTTCTTTATGATTAAGGAACGGCCTTTTGTCCACATCACTCCGGAGGAATCCCAATCATTTCAGGAGTATCACTCTTTTCTTTGGAGCAAGGTGAAGCTGAAAGACAACCCTTTCCGTAAGGAAATCACCCAGGGGTTGCTGTTGGCCCTTTTTTATGAGATATATAACATTTATCAAGGGCATGTCGTTCAGGAACGCATTCCCAAAAGCAGGAAGGAAGACTTGTTCGAGCGCTTTATCCGTGCCGTTTCAGAGTCTTATAAAGAAGAGCGAAGTGTGTCCTATTATGCCGATAAGATGTTCCTCACCGCCAAGCACCTTTCCACCGTAGTGAAAGAAATCAGCGGAAAGACGGCAGGCGAATGGATTGACAGTCTCGTAGTTTTGGAAGCCAAAGCCTTGCTGAAGTCTTCCGAAATGAGCATTCAGGAAATTGCGGACGAGCTGCATTTTGCCAACCAGTCCTTCTTTGGTAAGTATTTCAAGCATCACACCGGCATGTCACCTAAAGAATATCGCCGGCAATAGGTTCAATGTGACGGAATAATGTTTATTTTTGCGGTAAAGATTTACCCCCAAAATAAACTATCATGGAAAAAAGAGAAATTGACCTTACTGTTTCCTGCTATGGAAAGGTGAAAGGAGTGAAGTATGACGTTGTCATCTTGCCGTGGGGAGCTACGGAGCCCCACAATCTGCATCTGCCTTATCTCACTGATTGTATTCTGCCGCATGACATTGCTGTAGACGCGGCTGCACTGGCTTTGCAGAATTCCGGTGTACGCTGTATGGTGATGCCTCCCGTACCTTTCGGTGCACACAATCCGGGGCAGCGCGAACTTCCGTTCTGCATCCATACCCGCTATTCCACCCAGCAGGCCATTCTGGAAGACATAGTTGCTTCCCTCTATGCACAAGGCATGCGTAAGCTGATTATTCTCAGCGGTCATGGCGGCAACAACTTCAAGGGAATGATTCGTGACCTGGCGTTTGTGTATCCCGATTTTCTGATTATCGCTGCCGACTGGTTCAGCATCGTCCCTCCCAAAGACTACTTTGAGGCTGTTGTCGACGACCATGCCGGCGAGTCTGAGACTTCCGTCATGATGCATTACCATCCCGAGCTGGTGAATCTGGCTGAGGCCGGTGACGGAGAGTCCCAACCGTTTGCCATTCCTTCCTTGAATGAAAAGGTTGGCTGGGCTCCCCGCCATTGGGATAAGGCTACAGTCGACAGCGGGGTAGGGAACCCCAAAAAAGCTTCTGCCGAGAAAGGAGAACGTTATATGAAACCGGTGGTGGAGAAGTTGTCGAAGCTCTTTACGGAAGTCGGTCAAGGAAGT
>OHXX01000322.1_pt1 | contig 12485 bp, 8 predicted proteins | sample 1580101 | NCBI WGS metagenome assembly OHXX01 (sample SAMEA3882525, study PRJEB24775) | human gut metagenome | biome: human-associated habitat; feature: intestine environment; material: feces | place: Netherlands | collected 2009/2010 | reverse complement strand
CCCCGCCCCTATGTGGAACAAGAAAGTACATCTACGATGGCTGCCGACCCTATAGTACAGTACATGAGCCGCAAGCAACTGGAAAAGAGTATCGAACGTACCAAGAAGCTTATGCAGGAGGCTGCCAAGAAACTCGATTTTATCGAAGCCGCACAGTATCGGGACGAGGTGCTGAAGATGGAGGAATTGCTGAAAGAAAAAGACGAGTAAGGGATTTCCCCTCTTTTTCTCAAACTATACTCCCCTCCTTTTGTTATTCTATGAAACAGAGTATTAATTCATAAAGACAAAAGCGAGATGAATAAACCAATAAAGACAATAGCTGTTGCACTGGCTGCCATAGCCTCCATGAGTGTGCAACAAACAGAAGCGTGTACCCGAGCCACCTACATCGGTCCTGACAATACAGTCATTACAGGACGTACGATGGACTGGAAAGAAGACCTTATGAGTAACATCTATGTATTCCCAAGAGGCATGCAAAGGGCAGGCTACAACAAAGGGAATACAGTGAACTGGACTTCCAAGTACGGTAGCGTCATTGCCGCCGGTTATGACATAGGTACCTGCGACGGTATGAACGAGAAAGGTCTGGTTGCCAGCCTGCTCTTCCTTCCGGAGTCCGTTTACCACCGCCCGGGAGACAACCGCCCGATTATGGGCATCAGTATCTGGACGCAATACGTACTCGACAATTTTGCAACCGTACGCGAAGCTGTGGATGAACTGAAAAAAGAATCCTTCCGCATTGATGCACCAGACCTGCCCAACGGAGCCGCTTCCACCCTGCATCTGGCCATCACAGATGAAACCGGAAACACGGCTGTCCTGGAATACATAGACGGAAACCTTGAGATACATGAAGGCAAGCAGTATCAAGTAATGACCAACTCTCCCAAATATGAACTCCAGCTGGCTATCAACGACTATTGGAAAGAGGTAGGCGGGCTGAATATGTTGCCGGGAACCAACCGCTCCAGTGACCGCTTTGTACGCGCATCGTTCTACATCAATGCCATTCCGCAAACAGCGGATGCAAAGATTGCCGTACCCAGTGTATTGAGCGTAATGCGCAATGTTTCTGTACCGTTCGGTATCACCACACCGGACAAGCCCCATATCTCCTCCACCCGTTGGCGTTCTGTATCCGACCAGAAGAACAAAGTATATTATTTTGAGTCCACACTGACCCCTAACTTGTTCTGGCTCGACCTGAAAAAAATCGATTTTAGCCCGAATGCAGGAATCAAGAAACTCTCACTGACAAACGGAGAAATCTATGCCGGAGATGCCATAAAGGATTTGAAAGACAGCAAAGGATTTGTATTTCTTTTCCAGACGCCGGTAATGTAGCACAGCCCCTACACATAGCCCCTCAATAATGGATGCTTCCCACTTCTTTCTATAAGAGAAAGCAGGGAAGCATTTATTTTTCTCATTATTTTTGTGTACGTTTGCAGATACATACTCAATGCAGCAATTTACATGGAATTATTAGTATACAAAGCCTCTGCCGGCTCAGGCAAGACCTTTACGCTGGCTGTGGAATACATCAAGCATTTGATAATCAATCCACGCGCCTACCGGCAGATACTTGCCGTAACCTTCACCAACAAGGCTACGGCAGAGATGAAGGAGCGCATACTGACACAGCTTTACGGTATCTGGAAGGGAGCACCTTCTTCCGAAGCATACTTGGAGAGAATTAAAAATTATAAATTAAAAATTAAAGAAGAAGGCGGGGACAGATTGACGGACGGGGAGATTCGCCAACGCGCCGGAATGGCATTGCAGTATATGCTGCACGACTACAGCCGCTTCCGCGTGGAGACAATCGACTCCTTTTTCCAGTCCGTCATGCGCAACCTTGCCCGCGAACTGGAACTGAGTCCTAACCTGAACATAGAGCTGAACAACAGTGAAGTGCTGAGTGATGCCGTAGACAGCCTCATCGAGAAGCTTACCCCCACTTCTCCCGTGCTGGCATGGCTGCTGGACTACATCGACGAGCGCATCCGCGACGACAAACGCTGGAACGTATCGAATGAGGTGAAAAGTTTCGGACGAAACATCTTCGATGAAAGCTACATAGAACGCGGCGAAAAACTACGGCAATGCCTTCGTACTCCGAACACGTTGAAACTCTACCGGGATGTGCTGCGCGATATGGAAACCGAGGCTCTGGAACAGATGAAAAGTTTCTACGACCAGTTTGAAGGCGAACTGGAAGGGCATGCCCTCACTCCCGAAGACTTGAAAGGAGGTGCCCGAGGCATCGGCAGTTACTTCCGCAAACTGCGCGACGGCAGACTGTCTGACAAAGATGTGCTGAACGCCACCCTGCAAAACAGCCTGGCAGATGCAAAAAACTGGGCAACGAAAACATCCTCACGGAAGGACGACATCATCTGTCTGGCAAAAACCAGCCTGATACCTCTACTGCAGGAAGCCGAAAGAATGCGTCCGCAACGCAACCGCACCCTGAACAGTTGCCGTCTCTCGCTCCAGCATCTCAACAAACTACAACTCCTCAACCATATTGACGAAGAGGTACGTACACTGAACCGAGAACATAACCGCTTTCTACTTTCGGACACCAACGCCCTGCTGCACAAATTGGTGCGCGAGGGTGACTCTTCGTTCGTCTTCGAGAAAATCGGCGCCAACATACGCAACGTCATGATTGACGAATTCCAGGACACCAGCCGCATGCAATGGGACAACTTCCGTCTGCTGTTGCTCGAAGGACTTTCGCAAGGAGCTGACAGTCTGATTGTGGGAGATGTGAAGCAGTCCATCTACCGCTGGCGGAACGGGGACTGGGGAATACTGAACAGCTTGGGAAATAAAGAATTAAACTTAAACTCCTTCCCCGTCCGTGTGGAAACCCTAAAAACAAACCGGCGTAGCGAAACCAACATTATCCGTTTCAACAACCAGGTATTTACCGCTGCCATAGACTACCTCAATGCATTACACCTGAACGAACTGAAAGAGGATTGCCTACCCCTGAAACGCGCTTATGCCGACGTAGTGCAGGAATCGCCCAAGAGCACGGAGTACGGCTACGTAAAAGCCACCTTCCTTGAACCGGACGATGAACACAACTATACAGAGCAGACCCTTCTCGCTTTAGGAGAAGAGGTGCAACGGCTGCTGGAAGAGGGCGTAACACTGAATGATATCACCATCCTTGTCCGCAAGAACAAGAATATCCCACCGATAGCCGACTATTTCGACAAAGAACTGCATCTCTCTGTCGTGTCCGACGAAGCTTTCCGTCTGGATGCCTCCCTTGCCATCTGCATGCTGATGGATGCCCTGCGCTGCCTATCGAATCCGGAGAACAAGATTGCGGAGGCTGCGCTGATGGAGAATTACAAATTACAAATGACAAATGACGAGCAGTCGGGATTCATCATAGCCACTCCCCTGCCCGAAACCTTTACCTCCCGACGGGAAACGCTGCGCTTGATGCCTTTGTATGAGTTACTGGAAGAACTGTTCAGCATCTTCGGCATGAGCCGCATTGAAAAGCAGGATGCCTACCTCTTCTCCTTCTTCGATGCTGTGACGGAGTATCTGCAAAGCAATTCTTCCGAACTGGACAGCTTCATCCGCTACTGGGACGAAACCCTTTGCAGCAAAACCATCCCCAGCGGTGAGATGGACGGCATACGCATCTTCTCCATCCACAAGTCCAAAGGACTGGAATTCCATACCGTACTGATTCCCTTCTGCGACTGGAAGCTGGAGAACGAAACCAACAACCAGCTGGTGTGGTGCGTCCCACCGGAAGAGCCTTATAATGCCATCAGCTTAGTGCCGGTGAACTATTCCACCACCATGGCGGAATCCATATACCGGCAGGACTATCTGCACGAACGTCTTCAGCTGTGGGTGGACAATCTGAATCTGCTGTACGTGGCCTTTACCCGTGCCGGCAAGAACCTCATCCTCTGGAGCCGGAAGGAACAGAAGGGAACCATGTCCGAACTCCTTGCCAACACCCTGCCCCGCATAGCCAAAGACGGAGCAGGCAGTTGGGACGAAGAGGCTGCCATATACGAGAACGGCAGGATTTGCCCTTCCCCCGTCCCCGTCTCACAGCATGACGCAGACAACCCTGCTAACGACGAAGCTAAACCTCTATACTACGAACAGAAACCTCTATACTGCGAACGTAAACCTGAGGTTTACGAACAGCAACCAGTCAACAGACTTTCGCAAAAGCCGGTTAAACTTCCCGTCCACATGGAGAGTATGCTCCACGACATCGAGTTCCGGCAATCCAACCGTTCGGCAGACTTCATAGCAGGAGTGGACGAAGCAGAGTCCAGCCAGCGCTTCATCAACCGGGGACGTTTGCTGCATACCCTATTCTCTGCCATCGAAACGGAAAAAGACATTGACAATGCCATCAGCCAGCTCGTCTTTGAAGGTGTGATTGGACGGAGTGAGACGGAAGAAGAAATACGCAATCTCACCCAACGCGCTTTCTCCCTGCCTCAAGTCAAGGACTGGTATTCAGGAACGTGGCAGCTATTCAATGAATGCGACATCATCTGGCAGGAAAACGGTGAACTGCGGACACGCCGCCCGGACCGCGTGATGATGCGTGGCGAAGAAATCGTAGTGGTGGACTTCAAGTTCGGAAAGCCAAACAAGAAGTACAACAAGCAGGTGCAGGGATACATGCAACTGCTGGTCCGCATGGGGTATGTCGCAGAAAATATACGGGGTTACTTGTGGTATGTAGAGGAGAACAACATAGAACCGGTATAACTCACTCCCCATCCACTATTAATTATCAATTATCAACTAAATCATGGAAACATTCCTCCAACTGGTCGCCCGCGACCTTTACGCCAAAATAGGAAACGACCTCTCGCGCACCGCCATCGTTTTCCCCAACAAACGTGCCAGTCTGTTCTTCAACGAATATCTGGCAACTGAAACGGACCGCCCTTTGTGGTCGCCTGCCTACGTCAGCATCAGCGAACTGTTCCGGCAACTCTCTCCATTGAAGTCCGGCGACCCTATCCGCCTGGTATGCGAACTGTATAAGGTGTTCCGCGAAGAGACCCGCAGCGAAGAAACTCTGGATGACTTCTACTTCTGGGGAGAACTGCTCATCAGCGATTTCGATGACGTAGACAAAAACCTTGTAGATGCCGACAAACTCTTCAGCAACCTGCAAGAACTGAAGAACATTATGGACAATTACGACTTCCTCGACCAAGAACAAGAAGAAGCCATCCGCCAGTTCTTCCAGAACTTTTCCATAGAAAAGCGCACGGAGCTGAAAGCCAAATTCATCTCCCTCTGGGATAAACTGGGCGACATCTACCGCCACTACCGCCGCAATCTTACAGAACTGGGCATCGCCTACGAAGGCATGATGTACCGCAATGTCATGGAGCAACTCGACACCGACCGACTGCGCTACGACCGCTATGTATTTGTCGGCTTCAACGTGCTAAATAGAGTAGAAACCCGTTTCTTCCAGCTCTTGCAGGATGCCGGGAAAGCAATGTTCTATTGGGATTACGACGTGTTCTACACCCGTCTTCCCCTTGAGCAAAAGCCGCCCTATACCCACGAAGCAGGCGAATTCATCCTCCGCAACCTAAAGCTGTTTCCCAACCAACTGCCCGAAACTTCTTTTGATGTACTGCGGAAACCCAAGAACGTACGCTTTATCTCCGCTTCTACCGAAAATGCACAAGCCCGCTACTTGCCGCAATGGATTAGGGGGAATGAAGAATTAAGAACCCCTTCTTCATTCAAAGACACTGCCGTTGTCCTTTGTAACGAATCCCTACTGCTTCCCGTCCTCCACTCCATTCCGGCAGATGTAAAGAACGTCAACATCACAATGGGATTCCCCCTTGCCCAAACTCCGGTATACAGCTTTATCAACGCCCTTGTAGAGCTACAGACTACCGGCTACCACACAGGTACCGGACGATATACTTACGAGACCGTACTCACCCTGCTGAAACATCCTTATACCCGGCAGCTTTCCTCCCATGCCGAAGTACTGGAAAGACGGCTTACGCAGGACAACCGCTTCTATCCCCTTCCCTCGGAGCTGAAGCAGGACGCATTCCTTGAACAAGTCTTTACACCACAGAACGGCATTGCCGCCCTATGCAGCTACCTCACCGAACTGCTTCGCGAAGTGGCCGTCCTCTACCGCCAGGAAAAAGACGTGGAAGACATCTTCAACCAGCTGTACCGCGAGTCTCTGTTCAAAAGCTACACCCTCGTCAATCGCCTGCTCAGTCTGATAGAGACCGGCGAACTGAGTGGCGTGCGCACAGACACGCTGAAGCGACTGCTGAACCGGCTGCTTACCTCTGCCAACATCCCCTTCCACGGAGAGCCCGCCATCGGCATGCAAGTAATGGGTGTGCTGGAAACGCGTAACCTCGACTTCCGCAACCTCATCATGCTCTCCCTCAACGAAGGGCAATTGCCCAAAGCCGGAGGCGACTCCTCCTTCATCCCCTACAACCTGAGGAAAGCCTTCGGCATGACCACCATAGAGCACAAGAATGCCGTCTATGCCTACTACTTCTACCGCCTCATCCAACGGGCAGAAAACGTCACCTTATTATATAACACCTCTTCGGACGGACTGAACCGCGGGGAAATGTCCCGCTTCATGCTGCAATTCCTGGTAGAGTCGCCGCACAACATCTCCCTTGAGTACCTTGAAGCCGGACAATCTCCACAGCAAGCCCGGGAAATTGAGATTCACAAGACACCGGAGATGTTGCAACAGATGTTCGACGCCTACAACATCCACCAACGTCCCAAAGCGTTCTTCTCCCCCTCTGCCCTCAATGCCTATCTGGACTGCCGCCTGAAATTCTACTACCGATACGTAGCCGGCCTGAAAGCTCCCGATGAAGTAAGCGCCGAGATAGACTCCACCCTCTTCGGCACCATCTTCCACCGTTCCGCCGAACTGGTGTACAACGAACTGACAGCCAACGGACGGGAGATACGTAAAGACGACCTGGAACAATTACTGAAAGACGATGTTCGCCTGCAAGCCTATGTGGACAATGCTTTTAAAGAAAAGTTCTTCCATGTGCCCCTTACGGAGCAACCGGAATATAACGGTACGCAGCTTATCCATTCCAAAGTCATTGCCTCTTACCTGCGCCAGCTTCTGCGCAATGACCTGCAATATGCCCCGTTCCGTATGGAGGGTATGGAACAGGACGTCAGAGAAATGATGGAAATAGATACTCCGCAAGGAAAGCTTGCCTTACAGATAGGCGGTACCATCGACCGCCTGGACAGCAAAGGAGACACGCTACGTATCGTGGACTACAAGACAGGCGGTACTCCCAAGACTCCTGAAAATATAGAACAACTGTTTACTCCCGCCGACAACCGTCCCAACTATATTTTCCAGACGTTTCTGTACGCCGCCATCCTCTGCCGCAAGCAATCGCTGAAGGTAGCCCCTTCCCTACTTTACATCCACCGGGCAGCTTCCGAAAGCTACTCCCCGGTCATCGAAATGGGAGCGCCGCGACAACCCAAGGTACCGGTCAACAACTTCGCTTTCTTCGAAGACGAGTTTCGCGAACGGCTGCACGGACTCCTGCAGGAGATATTCAGCCAAGAAGAAACATTCAGCCAAACAGAGGATACCCGGAAATGTGAATATTGCGATTTCCGCAGTCTGTGTAAGAGATAAAAAAACAGACCATCCGTTCATAAGAAACAGATGGTCTGCACGACCGTAACAGACGGTCTATTTGAGTCTGACGGATGGTCTGTTTTACTTCAACGGACCATCCGTTCTATTTTCTTCGTTATCACTTCTTCACCGGAATAGAGAAGCTGAATATGGAGCCTTCGCCTTCCTTGGAAGTAAACCACAGTTTACCGCCATTCTTCACGACAAAATCCTTGCATAGCAACAAGCCCAGTCCCGAGCCTTCTTCGTTGTTCGTGCCGAACGTGCTGAAATGCGTATCAGTATGCAACAACTTCTTCTGCCCCTCCTCGCTGATGCCACAGCCATAATCCTGAACGCTGACAACTGCCATACCATCTACTTCCTCCATCTTCACCAGTACCTCTGAGTTCTCCTTACTGAACTTAATGGCATTACTCAACAAGTTACGGACCACTGTCTTCAGCATGTCAATATCAGCGTTGACCATCATTTTTTCCGGTTTCATCTCGTGGATTCTTATCTTCTTCAGGCTTGCCACCATACTGAAAATCTCAATGACACCGTCTGTCACTTCGACGAGGTCCACATCCTGATAAACCACGTTCAACTTACCGATTTGACTCTTTGTCCATTTCAGCAGGTTATCCAGCAATGAAAACACATCCTCCGTAGTCTGATTAGCCATCGTCAGAAGCTCGTACATTTCGGCGCCAATTTTCTCAGATGGCAAGTTCAATATCAGCATATTCAGCACCATTTTGATGGATCCCATCGGAGAACGTAAGTCATGGGCAATCACCGAATAAAGCTTGTCACGCCCGGCAATAGTACGTTGCAGTTCTTCCGTCTTACTCAAAATCAACCGTTTGGCAGCTACCAAAGATATTTGGTGGGTAACACGGATAATCAATTCCTCCTTATTGAAAGGCTTAGAGATGAAGTCATTCGCGCCAACCTGAAACCCCTTCACAATATCTGCCGTACTATTCAGTGCGGTCAGAAAGATGATTGGAATATCAGCTGTATTCGGATTTGACTTTAAATGTTGAGCTACTTCAAAACCACTCATGTCCGGCATCATTACGTCAAGCAAAACCAAATCAGGATTTTCCTTTTCCACCTGTTCCAACGCTTGCCGCCCGTTACTTGCAGTAGCAATCGCGAATTTCTCATTTGTCAAAAGCACTTTCAACAATAAAACGTTTGACATCACATCGTCAACGATGAGAATCTTGTATTCGGAAGGATTTATTTCCATGTTCATCTTTCTATATTGTTTTTCCCGTTATCAAAATTACTATTTAGTTAGGAACGATATTCCTTAAAATACTCTATTATATACTGTAAACCCTCTTCCAGCTCTATAGTCGGTTCCCAGCCCAACTTTTCCTTTGCCAGAGTGATGTCCGGCTGACGCTGTTTGGGATCATCATGAGGCAGTGGCTTGAAAATCAGTTTCGACTTGGAATTCGTCAGCCTAATGACCTTTTCCGCCAGTTCCAATATGGAGAATTCATTCGGATTTCCCAAGTTTACCGGACCGATAAAATCGTCCTCCGTGTTCATCATCCGCACCATACCTTCTATACAGTCATCTACATATTGGAAACTTCGCGTCTGATTACCCGAACCGTATATTGTAATATCCTGGTTCTGCAATGCTTGAACCACGAAATTGGAAACCACCCGTCCGTCATTCGGCAACATCCGAGGACCGTACGTATTGAATATACGGATAATCTTGATCCGCACTCCATTCTGGCGGTGATAGTCCATAAACAATGTCTCGGCACAACGCTTCCCTTCATCATAACAAGAACGGAGGCCAATTGGATTTACATTTCCCCAATAACTTTCCACTTGGGGATGAATAACGGGGTCACCGTACACTTCGCTGGTAGAAGCCTGCAATATCTTGGCATTCGTCTTTTTGGCCAGTCCCAGCATATTGATGGCGCCCAATACAGAAGTCTTGATGGTTTTAATGGCATCATATTGGTAGTGGATGGGAGAAGCAGGACAAGCCAGATTATAGATTTCGTCCACATCTGCCTCATAAGGGGTTTCCACATCATGCAGTACAAATTCAAAGCGGGGATTGCTCTTCAGATGAGTGATATTTCCTTCCGAACCGGTGAAAAGATTATCCAGACAAATCACCTGATGCCCGTCGTTTATCAATCGGGTACAAAGATGAGAACCTATAAAACCAGCACCGCCACTAACCAAAATTTTCTTCATGTAATGTTTTTTATAGTGCCTTAAAGCACATAGGACCTATTCTGTTTGTTTTGATGCTGACAAATGTAGGCGATTTGACTAAATTATGCAAGTTTGCAACGAAATATTTCACTTGTTAATGAATATAAAGAGGCAGATAAAAAAATCCACCCCTGAAATATTCATTTATTTATCCGCCACATACTCTTCTTTCTTATCCGGAATGCTGAAGTTCTTGTTCGCAAACAAGTCTGCCAGACCCGAAATTTGCTTTAAACGCAACACTTCGTCGCGATCCATTCCGATATTCTTCATTATCCATTCATCAGACATACCGGCTCTGTCCAATTCCGCAACAATATGGCACATCAACTCGATATTATGCGTACCACGGGCACGATTATGACGGATAGTGGACGCCATACGGTTGGAAAGTTCCTTGTCAATCACGACCACGGGAAGCAACCCGTTTTCGCGCTGATAAATTCTTTTGGATGTCTTCAACACCTGATAACGGTGGTAACCGTCCACCAGGATGTAGTTATCCTCTTCCTCATCATAGTAACAGACACAAGGCATGGTGAAACCATCTTCCCAGATGGAAAGCTCCAGAAGCTTCATTTCGGGCGGTGCCACTACATTCGGATTGTAATCGTTTGCTTGTATTTTCTCTATTGGAATTGCCCTTACGTTATATACCGGACTTTTATCTACGCTCATAACATCATATTTTTGAATTGTTCCATTATCTTGTCTCTTTTGTATGCCTCTTCCTTGTTCAAGGCAAAACCCATGTACTTGCAGGCATGGTCATTCTTCAGGATGCATATGCACATCCGCTTATAAGTGGGAATTTCCCGGAATTCCGCGATGTCAATATCATCCAGATAATCCATGCGCACCGGCTTCTTGTTTGTCTTGTAATTCGTGGTATTTATCACTTCAATGGACACTCCTGCATCCCTCAGCTTCTGGATGGTCTCGTCAGCCAGACAGCCCCCTTTTGTACGCCAGAATTCAATGCTGACGGTAAGCTTTTTCAAGTAGTTCCTCCGGGTCTCTTCCGGCAAGGTGGAAAGCAGGAACTGCATAAAGCCTTTCCACGTATACCCTTCGGGCAGTCGGACCGTCTGCCACCCCATAGCACGCGTCCCTCCGTAAATACCGGTAAAGTTCACCCCGTTGACCCGCCCTATCATTCTTCCCCAAGTATTCGGGTCGATGACACGATACAGCTTCAGGCTCTCTTGTGCCTCACAAAGAAAAGGGCTTGCCACACGCTGGCGTTCGATATTGACTCCGGCTTTATAATATAGGTCATACAAATGGTTATAGTCAAAGCCGAATTTGCCATTGGCCGTCCAGATATCCGTCGTCTTCCAATCATAAATGGGATAAGCATTGAAAATGTCATTGCCTATCTTCGAGGTCCAGCGGTAATTGTGGTACATCTGATACTTCCGGTTCAGATGGATGCTGCGCCAGCGGTTAAAACTCTCTTGCGTACGGATGCCTATGAGAAAGCAGGCACGCACTCCATCCTTCTTCTCATGCAGCCATTTGGCAAAGTGCATCTGGAACTCATAATCCCACATTTCGGGAGTGTAGAAAGGAAACGTCTCTTTAGTGAGGCAGCCTTTCGGCATCTTCCTTACCCAAATGTCCTCCAAATCCTCCTGCCACGGACGCCAGTAACTCTGGTACATCGACGTACAAGTCGTTACACGGAAAGGCACACAAACACGATACACCTCCAATATATCCTTATTCGCCTCCAATACCCGGTCCACATAATCAATGGTCATGCTGTACTGTATCTCATAGTCCATATGGAATACACACAGTTTACGGTTCAGCCGGTTCCGGCGGATATAGTCTATGCACAAATTCAGCAACACTCCACTATCTTTTCCTCCCGAAAAAGAGACGCATATCGTGTCAAATTCCCTAAAAATCACATCAAGACGTTCTTGCGCCAGTTCATACACATTTTTGGGTGTAGCCATAATTATCTGTTTTTCTTCATTTTCACATAACGGGTCCATACCTTGTCTTCCAAAAAGCCCAGCTCGCTGAAGACATCCCTATCTTCAACAAAGCTAACAGCCGTCAGACTACTCTCCTCGCCCTGCTTCTCAAGTACCTTTTCCAGAAGCAATTTTAGCGTGTCAACATTCCTTTCCTTAATATAATAGTTGTTGATGACACATTCATACTTCTTGTGCTCCACCGGCACAAAACCTACAACATGTTTATTATCCAGAGCAACAAACCACTCGTACTCTTCCGATGTCCGGAAAGGGTAATTGTAGTTCTGTTTCAGCACTTCCGGGCTCATAACCAAAGGGGCTACAAGCTCGTACAGCTTTTTATCCGTACCATGTAATTGCACTATCTGTATCATATCTACATTTATATTATTTGTAATTAGTCCTGCTGAATTTAGAGTATTAAATGGATTGAATTTTGGCATGGCATGTATGGGGATGATTTCGCCATTCCCAGATGTGTTTAATGTCCTTGTCGTTCTAAGAAATTCTGAAAAAAGCGATTTAATAAT
>OHXX01000320.1_pt1 | contig 12504 bp, 7 predicted proteins | sample 1580101 | NCBI WGS metagenome assembly OHXX01 (sample SAMEA3882525, study PRJEB24775) | human gut metagenome | biome: human-associated habitat; feature: intestine environment; material: feces | place: Netherlands | collected 2009/2010 | reverse complement strand
GGTTAAAAAAGCATCTTCCTTTGCACTTTCTACACCTTCGGCGATCACCTGAAGATTCAATGCCTGGGCCACAGCGACGATCGCCCGGACCAGTGATTGCGAGACAGGCTGTTTGTGAATATCCCGAACAAAAACCTGGTCAAGTTTGATGGCATCGATCGGAAAGCGCGCCAGTTGCGAAAGTGAAGAGTAGCCGGTACCAAAATCGTCCAGATGAACTTGCGCACCTAATCGGCTAAATTGTTGAATAACAGACAGTGCCAGTTCATCATTCTCAATCAGGCAGCTCTCCGTCAGTTCAACATCTATAGGGCAGTATTCAAAATTGAGTTCCTGGAGAACCTGTTTCAGGGCGGTGAAAATGGTTTGATCGGCGAGCTGACGTGCAGAAATATTTACCGCCACTCGCAGGTTAATGCCTTTATCCCGCCACTTCGCTACCTGGCGTACGACATCGAGAATCACCCAACGGCCTAAAGGCACAATTAGCCCTGATTCTTCGGCGTAGGAAATGAAGTCCAACGGTGGAATCAACCCACGTTCAGGTGACTGCCAACGTACTAGTGCTTCCAGACTGCGCACTTCGCCACGCCAGGTGATTTTCGGTTGATAGTGAATAACCAACTGATCGTTTTCCAGTGCTTTACGCAAGTTGGTATCCAGCCAGAGATATTCAAATACCCGCTGATTCATTTCTGGGGTAAAAACGCAAAATTGTCCTCGTCCGCCTTCCTTCGCTGTGTACATTGCTGTGTCGGCGTGACGAATAATAGCCGCGCTGTCCGAACCATGTTCGGGAGAGAGTGAAATACCTACTGAACAGCTGGTATAAACTTCAATTAAACCAATGCGAAAGGGGAGTCGTAAGCGGGTCAAAATTCGTGATGCCAATGCTTCCAGCGCGCTTTGTGAGGTATTGGATGCCAGTACCAGAAACTCATCGCCACCTGGACGCGCCAATACTTGGTCATGTTCGAGACAGCTTAAAATAGCCAATGACACGTCGCGTAATAACTGGTCACCAAACAAATGCCCATAGGCGTCGTTGACCTTTTTAAAATTATCCAAATCAAGATACACAACCCCAACTTTATTGTTATCTGCCTGATTAATAGCGTGATCGATTAACTCCTGCATCGCGTTACGATTCGGCAGTCCGGTGATACTGTCGGTATTTGCCAGAATACGCAGTCGCTCCTGAGCGCGGCGCTCTTCGGTAATGTCGGTGCCGGAACAGATTAAAAAAATCTCGTTTTTGCCACTGCCGCTGTGGACAAATTTATTGCGAAACAGAAACAGCCGCTGGCCTTTACGTGTTGGTATCCATAGTTCGACTTCATATGCATTGCCGCTTCGAAAAAATACACGGTTATTGCGCCTGGATGCCGCAGCTTCACGACGACTCATAAACAGTTTAAACACGCTTTGCCCAATGACGTCGTGTTCTTTCAACCCTGTGTAATCTTCACATAACCGATTGAAGCGCTGGATATTCCCCCGGCTGTCGAGAATCACTATTGCGGAATGTGCTTCAGAAACTACCTGCTCAGCAAAGGAAAGCCCATGTGATAAATCACGAGCAACCGCCGGTGTGTCATGCCATGCAGACGCGTTGCCTCCCCATTCTCGTTTATTGATTTTTCGTCCTACCAGATGCACAGAAAGATCGCTTTCATCGACGGTCAGACTCATCATCAGGCTGGAGGTGATGACCGTCATTTCCCTGATGCGAGCAGCCTGTTCGGCAGATAGTTGCAAAATACGATCGGGTTCTGTGATTTCGGTGGTAGAAAAGCGCAAAACATCGCTGCTTTCCGTCAACCGCCAGTATGGATTGTGCGATCCGAGAAAGTTGTACAACGTTGTGGACTCCCTAACGGTTTTCATGATGCATATCCTCCGGTTAACAGCGGAGTCCGCAGTTAAATAAAAGGAACAACATGACTTACATGAAATTAACGGCGGCTAAACACATTGTTTTTTTATATATTTATTTGTAATCCAGTTTTGGAAAAACGCCAGTTTTCAAACGAAAGTCAGTTAAAAATCTGCCGGGATATGACGAAGGTTGAGCGGGGAAATAAACGGCCCATCCATGAGGAATGGGCCGTGAAAGGAGATTACGCGACTGGGCGCGCAATAATGCTGCGGGTTTCCATGCGGACTTCGGCAATGGTGACGTCAATAACGTCAGTCACTTTGTAAGCCGTTTCACCTTTAATTTGTACAGTGCCGTTTTCCTGGCTGCAAACCAGTTCATCGCGCACAGCGTGTAAGAAAGGTGCTGGAATAAAGGCGATAGCGCCGTTATCAACCAAACGAACACGCATGCCGCCACGGCTGATATCGACAATTTCCGCCGCGAAACGGGTGTCGGTCCCGGCTTTGTCTTTCAGGAAGCGTGCGTATAACCAGTCGCCAACATCACGTTCTGCCATCCGGTTGAGACGGCGACGCTCGGCCATTTGGACAGTGATTTCATCCTGTGGACGCGTCGCAGTTTCGCCTTTGATAACCGCTTTCAGCAGACGGTGGTTGATCATGTCGCCATATTTACGGATCGGCGAAGTCCAGGTGGCGTATGCTTCCAGACCGAGGCCAAAGTGAGGACCGGGTTCAGTGCTAATTTCAGCAAATGACTGGAAGCGACGAATGCGGCTGTCGAGGAAACCAGTTGGTTGCGCATCCAGTTCACGACGCAGTTTGCAGAAACCGTCCAGCGTGAGCACTTCTTCAGCATCGACATGCAGACCGTGCGTTTTCAGCAACGCTGCCAACGCGTCGGCATTCGCCGGATCAAAGCCCATATGCACGTTATAGATGCCAAAACCGAGCTTATCGCGCAGTACGCGGGCCGCACAAATGTTAGCGGCAATCATCGCTTCTTCGACGATACGGTTGGCAATGCGACGAGGCTCGGCGACGATATCCAGCACTTCACCTTTTTCACCGAGAATAAAGCGGTAATCCGGGCGATCTTTAAACACCAGTGCGTGGTTATGACGCCACTCGCCGCGGCGTTGGCAAATTTGTGCTAGCAAACGGACTTGTTCGGCAATTGCTTCGCTTTCAGGCTGCCAGTCACCGGTATTTTCCAGCCAGTCAGAAACCTGGTCATACACCAGCTTCGCTTTGGATTCGATGGTGGCGGCAAAGAATTCGATATTATCTTCAATGGTGCCATCAGTGGAGAGCGTCATGCGGCATGCCAGTACCGGGCGGACTTCATTGGCGCGCAGTGAGCAGAGATCGTCAGAAAGCTCGCGAGGCAGCATAGGGATGTTGAAGCCAGGCAGATAGTTGGTGAATGCGCGAATTTTCGCGGCTTTGTCCAGCTTGCTGCCTTCAGCAATCCACGCGGTTGGATCGGCAATCGCCACAATCAGCTGAAGTTTGCCATCCGGTAACGCCTTGGCGAAAAGGGCGTCATCCATATCTTCTGTGCTGGCACTGTCGATGGTGACAAAATCCAGCGCAGTCAGATCTTCACGAACCAGACCTTCATCGAGCATTTCGGTAGCGACGCCGTCTGGTGCTTCTTTTTCCAGATTATGACGCGCAAGGGTAACCCACCACGGTACAAAGTGATCGTCACCAAAAGTGATGTATTGTGTCAGTTCAGCATAGAAAGAACGATCGCCTTTCAGCGGATGACGGCGCATTTCGGCAAACGCCCAGTCGCCTTCTTTAAACTCGTGGTTCAGGCCACGGGCTGCGCGGCAAGGAATGGCGTCTTTTAAGAGTGGATGATCAGGAACGATGGCCAGACGGTCATTTTTGCCCTGAACTTTACCCACGAAACGAGTCAGGAACGGTTCAACCAGTTCTTCTGGCTCCGCGGATTCACGTTCTTTTTCACTGTGGATCACCGCGATAATTCGGTCGCCATGCATGACTTTTTTCATCTGCGGCGGCGGAATGAAATAACTTTTTTGCGCGTCGACTTCCAGGAAGCCAAAGCCTTTTTCTGTGGCTTTTACCACCCCTTCAGCGCGTGGCGTCTGGGAATGCAGTTGCTGTTTAAGCTGCGCTAGCAGCGGGTTGTCCTGAAACATAATTGTCTATTTTGGTGGCCATTAGAGCGGCTGACAGTTTTACGCGAATCTGTCTGACGCGGCAAGGTTAATATGTCTCACCCAACGCGATTTTTAAGCGATTTATCCAGCCACACAGCCCGCTCCATACCAGCAGATTAATAATCTGCGTTGATGATTTTTCGTGTTCGAGTAATGGGCTGAACTGGGCGGCGCTAAAGCGATCGGGTGCTCGGGTCAGCCATTGTATCGCCTGAACGGTAGCGCGCTCAACAGAATGACGGTCAGCCCATCGGTTAATTTCATTTTCGCCCTTGCGCAGAAAGGGGCTGATTTTTTTATATTCATTTGATGAATTCATACAGGCGGCAAAACAAGCAGGACTGCCATTTATCCGCGCGCATAACAACGCCGCAAGCTGATTATCCGGCTGTGTATTGACCCGTGTGCTGTTTAACAACTTTTCGAGAAGGGAAAGTGAAATAGGGTGGAGAGAGAGTGTTTCGGCCAGTTGGCAAAGTTCTGCAGTTGAACTTTTTGTGTGCTCTTCAGGGAGTTTTTCCACCTCATAGCTGCTTCGCCAGCGTAATGATTCATCAGCAAACAGTGACGCGTCGGCGTAGTTTTGTATCTCCAGCCCGGGTAACCAGCGTACCGGATACCCGAGATAAGCCTGAAATGTCGCAATTGTCCGCGCCTGAAAGCCAATAAAACCAATGATTTGGTTAATGATCACACAGTCACAGACAGTAAGACCAACGTCATTCAGATGCTGGCGCGATCGGTTGTCGATAATAGAAGGCGAGCTAGCCAGTTGGCGGGCATATTGCGTGATTTGTGCCAACCGATGATTACTTTCCCTGGAGGAATCAGGCCCGGGGAGCGGCGTAAGTCGCGCCGAATAGTAGTTACATAACCGTTGGACGCCGCAAACCTGAGCAACCGTCAGGGCCGTCGACAAGCGTTCATAAGCGGTGAAGGTCTGTGAACGGGTCACGGTAAGCGGGTCAGGGAACAACTCTACTGCAAGAACGCGCGCAGGGACCAGCCATGAAAGGAAGGGTGCCAGCGTTTCTTCATCAAGGATCACGTCGAGCAGAAAGGGATCGCTGACCTTTGCGGCTTCCGGGACCAGAGGCAGAACGTCATACTCCGCAGTACTGGATTGCGTTTCATGATACCAGTGGCTTTTGCCGGTGATGTGGCGTTGTTCCATGGGCGCTCCTTGGTCGTAAAGGAAATCGTTATCCTGACGCAAGGCGGGAAGGGGAGAAAGACGGATCGGCGATAACAAATATCAGAAAGGTATAACAGAGATAACGGGCGGCAGAACGCCGCCCAATATTTACCAACAGAACGATTATTTCAGTTCGAGTTCGTTCATTGCAGCGATGCTGAAACCGCCGTCAACGTGGACCACTTCACCGGAGATACCGGCAGAGAGATCGGAGCACAGGAATGCCGCGGAGTTACCCACATCTTCAATAGTAACGGTACGGCGAATCGGGGTAACGGCTTCGCAATGAGCCAGCATTTTGCGGAAGTCTTTGATACCGGAAGCCGCCAGAGTACGGATCGGACCAGCAGAGATGGCGTTAACACGCACACCTTCCGGACCCATCGCGTTCGCCATATAGCGCACGTTCGCTTCCAGAGACGCTTTTGCCAGACCCATAACGTTGTAATTCGGGATAGCGCGCTCAGCGCCAAGGTAGGAAAGGGTCAGCAGGGCAGAACCCGGATTCAGCATGGAGCGGCAAGCTTTTGCCATTGCAACGAAGCTGTAGGAGCTGATGTCGTGGGCAATTTTGAAGCCTTCACGAGTAACGGCGTTAACATAGTCACCATCCAGCTGATCGCCAGGTGCAAAACCAATAGAGTGTACGAAACCGTCAAATTTCGGCCAAACTTTCCCCAGTTCAGCGAACATGGTGTCGATGCTGGTATCTTCGGCAACATCGCACTGCAGAACGATGTCAGAACCCAATTGAGCGGCAAATTCTTCTACGCGGCCTTTCAGTTTGTCGTTCTGGTAGGTGAATGCCAGTTCAGCTCCTTCGCGGTGCATCGCCTGAGCGATACCGTAGGCGATGGACAGTTTGCTGGCAACACCGGTTACCAGAATGCGCTTACCGGAAAGAAAACCCATAGCTTTAATCCTTATTGTTGATGCTTGTTGTGCCTGAAAATCAGGCGATTCGTCGTTTTAGTAAACAGTACGAACAGATAAACGGTTATTATAATCAACCTGGCTGTGGGTGGCTATAGTTGCGCTTTCTGTAGCGGAGAGAAGCTGCGGTACAGAGCATTTTGCGTTATCTACTCCTGACGCCTGCAAGGGGGAGGTTGGGGAAATATCTTATAGAATCTGACTATGAAACTATTCGTATTAGCTCCGATAAATTTGATGATGAAAACAGAACTGGCGACAACAAGTCGCTGTCTTTCTGATGAATTGACCCCAACTTAATATTGTCAACTATCTTCACAGAATCTCCACAATCTCTTCATTATCAGAATATGCATCATGAATAAGATAAAAATACTTTCCATTACTTTGGAGAAACGTATAATTAGCAAAAATGAGAACGATCATTCTCATCAAGTGATAGGCCAGGAGACAGAAATGACCAGCAAGCTGGAGATACGCCACAAACAGCGCCAGGATGAAATCATTAACGCCGCCCGTCGGTGTTTTCGTCGCTGCGGATTTCATGCCGCCAGTATGTCGCAAATTGCCAGCGAAGCTCAGCTTAGCGTGGGTCAGATATATCGTTACTTCGCCAACAAAGACGCCATTATTGAAGAGATGGTTCGTCGTATCATCGACTTTCGTATTGCCCAAATGGACATTGACGCGCGTACCGATCACTTCCCGGAAGTCCTTGCCTTGCGTAAATCCTTAAATGAGGACGACGACGCGCTGATGCTGGAAGTGGCTGCAGAAGCCACACGCAACCCGCGGGTTATGGCAATGCTTGAAGAAGCTGACGCCAGAATGTTCGCTAACGGTTGTGCACATATGAAAAGAATGCATCCCCATCTTAGCGACGAGCACATTCGTTGCTGCGTTGAAGTGTTTGCTACCATGATGGAAGGTACGGTTTATCGTCGTTTAACACCGCAAAAAAGCGATCCACAACATCTGCAGGAAATATATCAGGATATTGTTAGTATGTTGATAAATAAATAAGAACAGAATTAACCAATAGCGGGGGATATTAATCCCCCTTATTTCATTGCGAAATTCATTTCGCGATGCGGGTTCGTTATAACTGAATATCCCTGACATATCCTCATTAATTTCAATGAGGAGGGTATTTCTCACCCTGGAGAAAATAATGAAGTATATAGCAACATCTGTAGTGGCAATGCTGCTCTTATCGGGTTGTGATAATACGCAAAGTAACAATTCATCCCCGTCAGAAACAGAAGTCGGCGTTGTTACGCTCAAATCTCAACCGGTTTCGGTAGTCAGTGAATTAACCGGACGTACCAGTGCTGCGCTCAGTGCTGAAGTACGTCCGCAGGTTGGGGGAATTATCCAGAAACGCTTATTTAAGGAAGGTGATCTGGTCAAGGCTGGACAGCCTCTCTACCAGATTGATGCGGCCAGTTATCAGGCTGCATGGAATGAAGCCCGGGCAGCATTACAACAAGCACAGGCACTGGTAAAAGCCGATTGCCAGAAAGCGCAGCGTTATACCCGACTGGTGAAAGAGAACGGTGTTTCACAACAGGATGCTGATGATGCTCAGTCTACCTGTGCACAAGATAAAGCCAGTGTAGAGGCGAAAAAAGCCGCACTGGAAACTGCGCGCATTAATCTTGACTGGACCACGGTAACCGCACCGATTTCGGGGCGTATTGGCATTTCGTCGGTAACCCCTGGCGCACTGGTGACCGCGTCGCAGGATACAGCGTTAACGACTATTCGTGGTCTGGATACAATGTATGTCGACCTCACTCGCTCCAGTGTCGATTTATTACGTCTGCGTAAACAGTCACTGGCGACCAACAGTGACACCATGAGCGTCTCACTTATTCTGGAAGATGGCACAACCTACAGCGAAAAAGGGCGTCTGGAACTCACCGAAGTCGCGGTGGATGAGTCTACCGGTTCGGTGACATTACGGGCAATTTTCCCCAATCCACAACAGCAGTTATTACCGGGAATGTTTGTTCGCGCTCGTGTCGATGAAGGCGTGATGGAAGACGCTATTCTCGCGCCTCAACAGGGCGTTACGCGCGATGCTAAAGGCAATGCAACTGCGCTGGTGGTGAATAAAGACAATAAAGTAGAGCAGCGAACGCTCGAAACGGGAGAAACGTATGGTGATAAATGGCTGGTGCTGAACGGCCTGCACAACGGCGACCGACTGATTGTTGAAGGTTCTGCCAAAGTCACTTCAGGGCAGACCGTCAAGGCTGTTGAAGTTCAGGCTAATGGAGGCAACGCCTGATGTTTTCGCGCTTTTTTGTTCGCCGCCCGGTCTTTGCCTGGGTTATCGCCATTTTGATTATGTTGGCGGGGATTCTGGCTATTCGCACATTGCCCGTCGCGCAATATCCTGACGTTGCACCGCCGACCATTAAAATTTCAGCCACTTATACTGGTGCTTCTGCCGAAACGCTGGAGAACAGCGTGACTCAGGTTATCGAGCAACAACTCACTGGGCTTGATAATTTACTCTATTTCAGCTCAACCAGTAGCTCTGATGGTTCGGTCAGTATTAATGTGACCTTTGAACAAGGTACCGATCCAGATACTGCACAGGTTCAGGTGCAGAATAAAATTCAGCAGGCGGAGTCGCGCCTACCCAGCGAAGTGCAGCAAACGGGTGTTACGGTGGAGAAATCACAAAGCAACTTTTTGCTGATTGCTGCCGTGTATGACACCACTGACAAAGCCTCCAGTTCGGATATCGCCGACTGGCTGGTCAGTAACGTTCAGGACCCCCTGGCGCGTGTTGAAGGTGTGGGGAGTCTGCAAGTCTTTGGCGCGGAATACGCCATGCGCATCTGGCTCGACCCGGCCAAACTGGCGTCTTACTCGCTGATGCCTTCAGACGTGCAAAGTGCTATTGAAGCGCAAAACGTGCAGGTTACTGCCGGGAAAATAGGGGCATTGCCTTCACCGAATACTCAGCAACTGACCGCAACGGTACGTGCGCAGTCTCGCTTGCAGACGGTGGATCAGTTCAAAAATATTATCGTGAAAAGCCAGTCAGACGGCGCAGTTGTTCGTATAAAAGATGTGGCTCGCGTTGAGATGGGCAGTGAAGATTATACCGCTATTGGCAAACTTAACGGTCACCCGTCTGCCGGGGTTGCTGTAATGCTTTCGCCCGGTGCGAATGCGCTGAATACGGCGACGCTGGTCAAGGATAAGATTGCCGAATTCCAGCGGAACATGCCGCAGGGATACGACATCGCATACCCGAAAGACAGCACTGAATTTATTAAAATCTCCGTAGAGGACGTAATTCAGACGCTGTTTGAAGCCATCGTATTGGTGGTTTGCGTGATGTATTTATTCCTGCAAAACCTGCGTGCCACACTGATTCCGGCGTTAGCTGTCCCCGTCGTTTTGCTGGGCACATTCGGCGTTCTTGCGTTGTTTGGCTATTCGATTAATACCCTGACGTTGTTTGCAATGGTGCTGGCGATCGGCTTGCTGGTGGACGATGCCATTGTGGTGGTAGAGAACGTCGAACGCATTATGCGTGACGAAGGGTTGCCCGCGCGTGAAGCCACGGAAAAATCAATGGGCGAGATTTCTGGCGCACTGGTTGCCATTGCGCTGGTGTTGTCAGCCGTATTCCTGCCGATGGCCTTCTTTGGGGGATCTACGGGCGTAATTTATCGTCAGTTCTCCATCACCATCATCTCCGCAATGCTGCTTTCCGTGGTGGTGGCATTGACCTTGACTCCCGCCCTGTGCGGTTCCGTCCTCCAGCATGTTCCGCCACATAAAAAAGGCTTTTTCGGCGCATTTAACCGCTTTTACCGCCGTACTGAAGATAAATATCAGCGAGGCGTAATTTATGTCCTGCGCCGTGCAGCCCGAACGATGGGGCTTTATGTCGTGCTGGGTGGTGGAATGGCCCTGATGATGTGGAAGCTGCCGGGCAGTTTCTTACCCACTGAAGACCAGGGCGAAATCATGGTGCAGTACACGCTGCCGGCCGGGGCGACCGCTGCCCGTACAGCAGAAGTGAATCGCCAGATTGTTGACTGGTTCCTGATTAACGAGAAAGCAAATACCGATGTCATCTTTACCGTTGATGGTTTCAGTTTTAGCGGCAGCGGACAGAACACCGGGATGGCGTTTGTTTCGTTGAAAAACTGGTCTCAACGTAAAGGGGCAGAAAACACCGCCCAGGCTATCGCCCTACGGGCTACCAAAGAGCTGGGCACAATTCGTGATGCCACGGTATTTGCGATGACGCCGCCAGCCGTTGATGGGCTGGGGCAAAGCAATGGTTTTACGTTTGAATTGTTAGCTAACGGTGGAACCGATCGTGAAACACTGCTGCAAATGCGTAATCAGTTGATAGAAAAAGCGAATCAAAGTCCGGAGTTACATTCTGTACGCGCCAATGATTTGCCACAAATGCCGCAATTGCAGGTAGATATTGATAGTAATAAAGCGGTGTCATTAGGGTTGAGTTTGAATGATGTCACCGACACCCTGTCCAGTGCGTGGGGCGGTACTTATGTGAATGACTTTATTGACCGTGGTCGTGTGAAAAAAGTCTACATTCAGGGCGACAGCGAATTTCGTTCCGCGCCGTCAGACTTAGGTAAATGGTTTGTGCGCGGTAGCGATAACGCCATGACACCATTCTCTGCTTTTGCGACCACCCGCTGGCTGTATGGACCGGAAAGACTGGTGCGCTACAACGGCTCGGCAGCCTATGAAATTCAGGGCGAAAACGCGACTGGCTTTAGTTCCGGCGATGCAATGACAAAAATGGAGGAACTGGCAAACAGTCTTCCTGCGGGAACAACCTGGGCCTGGAGTGGTTTGTCATTGCAGGAGAAACTGGCCAGCGGTCAGGCATTAAGTCTGTATGCAGTTTCTATTCTGGTGGTTTTCCTCTGCCTTGCAGCACTGTACGAAAGCTGGTCAGTCCCGTTCTCGGTCATTCTGGTGATCCCTCTGGGGCTTCTTGGCGCGGCGCTGGCGGCCTGGATGCGTGATTTAAACAACGACGTTTACTTCCAGGTAGCGCTATTAACTACTATCGGCTTGTCGTCGAAAAACGCCATTCTGATTGTGGAATTTGCTGAAGCGGCGGTTGCAGAGGGCTATTCCTTGAGTCGTGCGGCATTACGCGCGGCGCAGACTCGTTTACGCCCAATCATCATGACCTCGCTGGCGTTTATTGCGGGGGTAATGCCGCTGGCGATAGCAACCGGCGCAGGGGCGAACAGCCGCATCGCCATTGGTACGGGCATTATTGGCGGCACGCTGACCGCTACATTACTGGCCATTTTCTTCGTTCCTCTGTTTTTTGTACTGGTGAAACGTTTGTTTGCCGGTAAACCGCGCCGTCAGGAGTAAGTTATGTTGCGTCGTTCTCTTATTTTTCTGGTGTTGTTGAGTGCGGGATGTGTCTCGCTCGATCCTCACTACAGTACGCCTGAATCCCCAATCCCGGCGACCTTGCCGGGAGCACAGGGCCAGGGGAAGGCAATCAGCCATGATTGGCAGCAGGTGATCCACGATCCCCGATTGCAGCAGGTAGTAACCATTGCACTGAACCGTAACCGCGATGTGCAAAAAGCGATTGCTGATATTGACTCAGCACGGGCGCTCTATGGGCAAACTAATGCGTCGTTATTTCCGACGGTGAATGCGGCCTTAAGTTCGACTCGCAGTCGTTCGCTGGCGAATGGTACGGGAACAACTGCCGAGGCTGACGGCACGGTGTCCAGTTATACGCTAGATCTGTTTGGTCGTAATCAGAGTTTATCTCGGGCGGCGCGGGAAACCTGGCTTGCCAGTGAATTTACAGCCCAGAACACTCGTTTAACGCTGATTGCTGAAATCAGCACCGCCTGGCTGACACTGGCGGCCGATAACAGCAACCTGGCCCTGGCAAAAGAAACGATGGCCAGTGCAGAAAACTCATTGTTCCGCGCGGTTTCTGTTCTGCAGGAGCAGACCGAGGGCAAGTCCGAGAAAAATCCCGGAAAAGGCCATGTTGACAAGGAGTCATCCTCGACTGGAATGACCACATTTCCTCTCTCGTCGATGAAGCCCCACAGCCCCTCCTTCGATACTTTAATCAAACCGTTTTCCCAGTGCCAGACATCATCATAGGCCATCTGGCAGGGCACTTGTATGGCGGCCTTCCGTAAATTCATCGGCTTCTTACTCCTTTGCCCGGTGGAGCAGCGCCTGCTGATAGCTCCCCATCAAGCCGTAATAGTTGAGCAGATCGGGAAACTGGTTGGATGG
>OHXX01000319.1_pt1 | contig 12536 bp, 9 predicted proteins | sample 1580101 | NCBI WGS metagenome assembly OHXX01 (sample SAMEA3882525, study PRJEB24775) | human gut metagenome | biome: human-associated habitat; feature: intestine environment; material: feces | place: Netherlands | collected 2009/2010 | reverse complement strand
CGGCAAGATGGATTACGGCAGGTGAGCAACCCATCCGAACTGCTGCTGAGCCAAGACCATGAAGGTATGAGCGGCATAGCCATCGCCTCCGCGATAGAAGGCATCAGACCGTTCCCCATCGAGACGCAGGCATTGGTCAGCAGTGCCGTATATGGTAACCCACAACGCTCTGCCACAGGGTTCGACATCCGCCGCATGAATATGCTGCTGGCCGTATTGGAAAAACGTGTAGGCTTCAAACTGGCACAGAAAGATGTATTTCTCAATATTGCCGGCGGATTGAAAGTGAACGACCCGGCAATAGACCTTGCCGTCATCAGCTCTATCCTCTCCAGCAACATGGACACGGCCATAGAGCCAGAGGTGTGCATGGCAGGAGAAATAGGTCTGTCGGGAGAGATACGCCCGGTAAACCGCATTGAGCAGCGCATCGGAGAAGCAGAGAAACTTGGCTTCAAGCGTTTTATACTTCCCAAGTATAATATGCAGGGACTCAATACCCAAAAGATAAAAATAGAATTAATACCGGTACGGAAGGTAGAAGAGGCATTCCGTGCCTTATTCGGATAATCGTTATGATACAAGAATACCAACTACGCGTATTGCCCGAAGTAGCGGCAAACGAGCAACGCCTGAAAGAGTACTTAATACACGAAAAAGGACTGAATGCACGGGAGATAACCGCAGCGCGTATCTTGAAGCGCAGTATCGATGCCCGCCAACGGACAATCTATATCAACCTCAACGTACGGGCATATCTGAACGAAATGCCGAAAGAGGACGAATATCAACATACCTTATATAATAATGTAGAAGGAAAGCCCCAAGTAGTAGTGGTAGGCGCCGGTCCCGGAGGACTCTTCGCCGCCCTGCGACTGATAGAGCTCGGTCTGCGCCCCGTCATTGTGGAGCGTGGAAAGGACGTACGGGAACGCAAGAAAGACTTGGCGCAAATCAGCCGCCAGCAACTCGTCAACCCGGAGTCCAATTACAGCTTCGGAGAGGGAGGTGCCGGAGCCTACTCGGATGGCAAGCTGTACACACGCAGCAAAAAGCGCGGCAATGTAGACAAGATTCTGAATGTCTTCTGTCAACATGGAGCCTCCACTTCCATACTGGTAGATGCACATCCGCACATAGGTACGGACAAACTGCCGCGTGTTATTGAAAACATGCGGAACACTATCATCCAGTGCGGTGGCGAAGTCCACTTTGAAACACGCATGGACGCCCTACTCATAGAGAAGGATGAAATCAAAGGCATTGAAACAAATACCGGCAAGACTTTCCTTGGCCCGGTGATACTTGCCACCGGTCACTCTGCCCGGGACGTATACCGCTGGCTTGCCGCCAACAATGTAGAGATTGAAGCTAAAGGCATTGCCGTAGGCGTACGACTGGAACACCCCGCCACCTTGATAGACCAAATACAATATCACAACCGGAACGGACGGGGAAAATATCTGCCTGCCGCCGAATATAGCTTTGTAAACCAGGTGGACGGACGAGGAGTATATAGCTTTTGCATGTGTCCCGGCGGCTTCGTTGTGCCCGCCGCCAGCGGTCCCGAGCAGATTGTAGTCAACGGGATGAGTCCCAGCAACCGCGGTTCCCGTTGGAGCAATTCGGGAATGGTGGTAGAGCTACGCCCGGAAGACTTGGAGCAATTTACTATTGACAATTTACAATTTACAATTGCTATGCAGCACGACAGCGCAGCCAATTGTCAATTGTCAACTGCCAATTCTCCATTGAGTATGATGCATTTTCAAGAGTATCTAGAGTACCTCTGCTGGCAACAAGGCAATATGAAGCAGACAGCACCGGCACAGAGAATGGTGGACTTCACCAAGAAGAAACTAAGCTACGACCTGCCGGAAACCTCATACGCACCAGGCTTGGTATCCTCACCTCTCCACTTCTGGATGCCCTCTTTCATTGCAGAACGCCTGAGCAAAGGTTTCCAGCTATTCGGGAAATACAGCCGGGGGTTATTGACGAACGAGGCGACAATGATTGGAGTGGAAACCCGCACATCGGCACCGGTACGCATAACAAGAGACAAGGAAACACTGCAACATGTACGTATAAAAGGATTGTTCCCTTGCGGAGAAGGCGCCGGATATGCCGGAGGCATCGTTTCTGCCGGGATTGACGGCGAACGGTGTGCAGAAGCTGCAAAGGCATTCCTTGGTTAAGCTGCAATATTGACATTTAAATTTTGAAATCTCACTTTTTCTCGTTTAATTTGTAAACTATTATCACACGCATGTTGTTATATTGTATTTATAGATAAATATTTATATGAGATTCATCATAAACATTGTATGCTTTCTATTCCTTTTACCCCTCATTGCCACGGCGCAAACTTATAAATACATAGGAGTAGAAAACGGATTGAGTAACCGCAGAATCTTCGACATTCAAAAGGATTCGATAGGTTACATGTGGTTCCTCACCAACGAAGGCATAGACCGGTACAATGGAAAAGACATCAAACATTATAAATTAATAGGAGAAAACAAAGAATCGAGTTCCCCCATCCATCTCGGCTGGTTGTATTTTGAAGAGAAGGGGAAGTTATGGGTCATAGGTAAAGCCGGCCGCATTTTTCAATACAACCAAGAACACGATGTGTTCAATAAAGTATATAAACTGCCCAAGACACCGGTCAATATCAGCTACGGCTATATGGACCACAATCATAGGATTTGGCTGTGCAGCAGATACAGTATCGCTCTTTACGACACACAAACCGGAGAGACCCATCAAATGCCCAATGAACTGAAAAGTAGCATTACAAGTATCGAACAAGTGGACAACGACCACTTCTTCATGGCCACCAACAAGGGAGTGCGATACGTCAAACTCGAAAACGAAGCATTGCAGATTGTCCCTCTTGAACCTCTTGACAAAATCCAGGCCCAAATCAGTTCACTCTATTTCCACCAAGAATCACAAAGACTTTTCATCGGTACTTTTGAAAAAGGAGTTTTTGCCTACGACATACGGCAACAACGGATTATACACTCCAATACGGATTTGAGCGATGTAAACATTGCCCGAATCAAGCCTCTGAACCAGACAGAGCTATTGATAGCGACAGAAGGTATGGGCATACACAAAATCAATGTGAACTCGTGCATCTCGGAACCGTACATCACCTCCAGCTACAAAAGTTACAATGAGATGAACAGCAATAACATCAATGACATTTATATTGATGAAGAAAAGCGGATATGGATAGCCAACTACCCGGAAGGAATTACCATTATAGACAACCGGTACAAAAGCTACAACTGGATAAAGCATTCTATCGGAAACAGACAATCGCTGGTCAACGATCAGGTACACTCTGTCATTGAAGACAGTGACGGAGACCTATGGTTCGGAACAAGCAACGGAATCAGCCTTTATCAATCGAAAACCGGGCAGTGGCACTCATTCCTAAGTTCCTTCGACCATCAACTGAAAGACAAGAACCACATATTCATTACGCTATGCGAGGTATCACCCGGCATTATTTGGGCAGGAGGATATACTTCGGGAGTATACAAAATAAATAAAAGGACACTCTCGGTAGAATATTTCTCCCCTTACCTGCTCAGTCCGGATAACATACGTCCTGACAAGTATATCCGAGACATTGTTAAAGACTCCAAAGGATATATCTGGTCCGGAGGATTCTATAATCTGAAATGCTTCGATTTGTCTCTGAATTCTGTCCGTCTGTATCCCGGAATAAATTCCGTCACCGCCATTACAGAAAAGGACGACGGACACATGTGGATTGGGACAAGTGCCGGACTGTATCTGCTGGACAAAGAGTCGGGTAGATTCCAATATGTCGCCTTGCAGGAAGAGACGACCTACATCAACACACTTTACCAAGCGGAAGACCTCTCTCTATATATAGGAACAAACGGCTCCGGAGTGGTTGTCTACAACGCAAAGGACAATACGTTCAAGCATTATCACAAGGACAATTGTGCCTTGATTTCAAACAACATCTACACCATACTCCCCGAGTCGGACGGGCATATCCTGATGAGTACCGAAAACGGAATCAGCTGTTTCCACCCTACGGAGAAGACATTCCACAACTGGACCAAAGAGCAAGGGCTGATGTCCTCCTGCTTCAGTGCCTCTTCCGGAACGTTACGCAAGAACAAGGGTTTTGTCTTTGGCAGCACAGACGGAGCCATCGAGTTTCCCGAAGGAACCCGTTTGCCCAAGTACATCTACTCTCCTATGATACTCAGCGATTTTCAGATACTCTATCAGACTGTCGTTCCCGGCAGTACGAATTCCCCCTTGAAGGAAAATATCAACCAGACAGACCGGTTAAAGCTGAAATACAACCAGAACACTTTTTCCCTCAGCATTTCATCCATCAATTATGACGCGCCGGACAATGTCACTTTCTACTGGAAGCTGGAAGGCTTTTACGATGACTGGAACCGCCTGGGTGAAGAAGGGCATCTCCGCTTCACCAACCTTGCCTCGGGCGATTACAAACTTTACATACGGGCGGTATCCAAGGAAGAGCCTTATCTTTATTTTGAAGAGCGAAGCATCGACATCAGCATTGCGCGCCCCGTCTGGTTCAGTTTTTGGGCCATAGCCTGCTATGTCCTGCTGACAGTACTGATGTCCGTTGTCGGTTTCCGTGTCATGGCACTGAGAAAACAGAAAAAGATATCCGATGAGAAAACCCGTTTCTTTGTCAATACCGCGCATGATATCCGCACGCCATTGACACTGATAAAGGCACCTCTGGAAGAAATGCTTGAAAACAAGACACTGAACGAAGCCGAGACCAACAATATGCACATGGCACTGAGAAATGTCAACTCCCTCCTGCGCATGACTACCAATCTGATAAACTTTGAACGGGCAGAAGTATATTCCCCTCATCTGTACATAGCAGAATATGAACTGAATACTTACATCAAGGAGATATACAACAATTTCCAGACCTATGCCACCATAAAACATATCACTTTCAGATACGAAAGCAATTTCAGCTACATGAATGTATGGTTCGACAAAGAGAAGATGGACTCTATCCTGGAAAATGTCATATCCAATGCTCTGAAGTATACTCCCAAAAATGGCGATATACTCATTTCTGTTTATGACATGAAAAGTTCCTGGAGACTGGAAGTCAAAGATAATGGAATAGGAATTCCCGCCAAAGAACAAAGAAAACTGTTCAAGATGCACTTCCGTGGAACAAATGCCATCAACTCCAAAATAACGGGAAGCGGTATCGGTCTGATGCTGGTGCGGAAGCTGGTAAGCCTGCACAATGGAAAAATATACATTGAGAGCACCGAATGCCAAGGCAGTACTGTCAGAATCATCCTTCCCAAAGAGAAAGAACAGTTCAAGAACTTCACTCTGTCCGTTAAGGATAAGAAGACCTTCTATGAACCGGATGTCCCCACCGTTCCTTTGAAACTTGCCGGAGAACTCCGGACTGAAGACAATGACAAACTGCATCGCATCTTGATTGTAGAAGACAATGACGAGCTGCGCAACTATCTCTTCCAGTCGTTCTCTCCGATTTACAATGTACAAGTATGCAACAACGGCAAGGAAGCGCTGACCATTGTAAAACAATTCTGGCCGGAACTGATTCTTTCCGACATCATGATGCCGGAAATGCGAGACGAATTATGCATCGCCATCAAGAACGATATTGAAACATCCCACATCCCGGTAGTACTGCTGACGGCACTGGGAGATGAAAAGAACATTCTCGAAGGACTCCATATCGGTGCGGACGAATATATTGTAAAACCTTTCAGCATAAACATACTGAAAGCCAGCATTGCCAATCTGCTTGCCAACCGCGCATTGCTGCGCAAGAGATATGCGAATTTGGAAATCAATACAGAAGAAGAGCCCTCCACAACTACCACTTGCTCCAACAGTCTCGACTGGAAATTCATGTCGAATGTAAAGAGACATATCGAGGAGAACATGGATAATCCCGATTTCACAGTGGACGTATTGTACTCGCTCCTGAATATGAGCCGTACCAGTTTCTACAGTAAACTGAAAGCGCTGACCGGCCAGGCACCGGCAGATTTCGTACGGAATATCCGTTTGAAACATGCTGCCGAGCTGTTGAAAGAAGGGAAATATTCCGTGACTGAAGTAGCAGAAAGAACCGGTTTCTGCGATGGGAAATACTTCCGGGAAGTCTTTAAGAAATATTTCAATGTCAGCCCCAGCCAATATGCGAAAGGAGACACTCCCCGTTCCCCAAAAGGAGAGGGAGAATAGTTCTGCATAGGAGAATTTTTCATTTTGCAGCCCCGCACAGACAAACCCTAAAAAATAATCCGTATTTTTGCAGAAACAAAAAAACGAGAATGACTCCTGAAATAGCAATCGTCGACTCCAACACCCTCTCCTGTCTGGGACTGCAGAACTTGCTGGAGGAAATCATCCCGACAGCCATCATCCGCTCTTTCCGTTCCTTTGGCGAACTGATGGATGATACGCCTGACATGTATGTGCATTATTTCATCTCTTCACAGATTTACTTCGAGCATACCGCTTTCTTTCTGGAGCGCAAGCCCAAAACCATTGTGCTGGTCAATGGTGAAACCGTCCCCCAACTGTCGGGCATGCCGACGCTAAACATCTATCAGGACGAACAAAATCTGGCAAAAAACATTCTGCAGCTGCGCCAATACGGAAACCAATACAGACAAAACCACGGAAAGCCGGCACCCGCCAGACACTCGGATATGGCAATAAATACAGCCGCCGGGCACGACCTTTCCGCCCGCGAAATAGAAGTGCTGGTGCTGATTACCAAAGGTCTCATCAACAAGGAGATTGCCGACAAACTGAACATCAGCCTGACCACCGTCATCTCACACCGCAAGAATATCACCGAGAAGCTGGGTATCAAGTCCGTGTCCGGGCTGACTATCTATGCCGTGATGCACGGATATGTGGAAGCGGACAGAATATAATCCTACAACCGGATACATCAGAAGCGAAGTCTTTTCAGAAAAACTTCGCCCCAATTAGTGTGCTAATGTGCTAACATCTAATCGTTCCTCCGTGGGGTAAAAATCGTTCCACCATGGTGGAACGATTTTTACCCCACGGAGGAACGATATTTTCCGCATGATGGAACGATTTAAGATTAGCACTCCAGGAACGAAATCCTAATAAATGAGGATTGTCCCTTCCGCAAGAATCCCTTTACTTTGCAGGCGCTAAAAAACCAGTTTATGAATAGATATAGAATTTTGACCGGTATCTTCTGCCTCCTGGCAACCGGCAACGTACTTGCCGAAGAGGCAGACACCTTGAAAGTGGTGGATGTAGAGGAAATAACCGTCATTGCCGCCCCCAAAGAAAACCGGAAACTGCGCGAGCAGCCCGCCGCCGTCACCCTGCTTTCGCAGCAGGACATGCAGAACGCACAGGTGAACTCCATCAAGAATCTGACATCCGTAGTGCCCAATATGTTTATCCCCGACTACGGCTCGCGACTGACTTCGGCAGTCTATACCTTATATAGACAAGTCAGCCTTCGACTTCAGCTATGCCGACGTAGAGCGCATCGACGTGCTACGCGGTCCGCAGGGCACGCTCTACGGGCGCAATGCCATGGGCGGATTGATTAAGGTGCACACCAAATCGCCCTTCTCCTACCAGGGGACGGACTTCCGCATGGGGGCAGGTACGTACAATGCCTATAATACCTCGCTGACCCACTATCACCGCCTTTCGGAACGGTTCGCCTTTTCCACCGGAGGTTTTTACGATTATCAAGGAGGATTCTTCCGCAACACGGTGAGGGACGAGAAAGCGGACAAGGGGCAATCGGCAGGTGGACGCATCCGCGCCATCTACCTCCCCTCGGACAACTGGAAGGTGGACCTAAACATCAACTACGAATACAGCGACCAGGGTGGCTACCCGTATTTCTACCAAGGCAGCCTGGCCCCCGAAGCACAGAGCGAGCCGCTGAAGCCCTACATCGGAAAAATCTCCAATAACGCCCGTAGCAACTACTACCGCAACCTGCTGAACACGGGTCTGAACCTGGAATACCAGGCACAGCACTTCACGTTGAGCATGGTCACCGGCTACCAGTTTCTAAAGGACTGCATGGACATAGACCAAGACTTCACCGCCAACGACATCTATACCCTGCAACAGAAACAACGCTCCCACGCACTGAGCGAGGAAATCATCTTGAAGAGTAAAAGCGGCAGCCACTGGCAATGGACCACCGGCGCCTTCGGCTTCTACCAATGGCTGAATACGGAAGCTCCCGTCACTTTCAGGGAAGCCGGAATGGGGATGCTGAACCAGATGTTGGGCAGTGTCATCCCATCGCAAATACAAGTAGAGATGGGACCGTCCATGAGCATGAATATCCTGCCCTCACTGGGCATCAGCAGCCGGACCATGCCCATCGGGGGCAGTTTCGACACTCCGCTGCTGAATGGGGCACTCTTTCATCAATCCACCTTCAGAGATTTATTCGGGCTGAAAGGAGTGTCGTTCACTGCCGGGTTACGCCTGGATTATGAGCGTATGAAGATGGATTACAACTCCGGCACCAGCCTGGACTACAAGGTGGGCATCAAGGGAGAAATGAAGCGGGGCGACGTCGTCATCCGCGAAATAGAGATGATGCCGGAGACGGCGCTGACCGTAGAGTCGCGCTACCAAGGAAACATTGATAAGGATTATCTTCAGCTGTTGCCCAAGTTTGCTTTGCAGTATGACTTTGCGCGAAACAGAGGAAATGTTTACGCTACGGTCAGCAAAGGTTACCGTTCGGGAGGCTACAACGTGCAGATGTTCTCCGACTTGCTGCAATCCAGTTTGAAGAATGACATGATGCGACAAAGCAAAGAGGCGATTATGCCCAACGTGCCGGATGCCTACAAAGAGCTGGTGGGCAAATACTTCCCCGATGCGGGAGAGAATCCGGATGCAAAATCCGCCACCGTCTACAAGCCCGAACAGACCTGGAACTACGAAATAGGAACACACTTGAATCTGCTGGACGGACGTCTGCATGCCGACGCCGCCATCTTCTGGCTGGAAACCCGCGACCAGCAGATTTCACGCTTCGCCCCAAGCGGACTGGGACGCGAAACGGCAAATGCCGGCAAAAGCCGCAGCCAGGGGGCAGAGGTTGCCTTGACGGCTGCCGTTGCTACGGACTTCACGCTGAATGCAAGTTATGGTTATACCTATGCCACCTTTAAGGATTACATCACCAACGAGAAAGTGAATGGGGAGCTTCAGGAAATCAGCTACAACGGCAAGTACGTACCCTTTGTTCCCAAGCATACCATGAACGTGGGCGGTCAGTACATCTTCCGCATCCGTCCGGGGCACTGGCTGGACCGCATCCAGCTGAACGCCAACTACACCGGTGCCGGACGCATCTACTGGACCGAGAAGAATACCGTGAGTCAAGCCTTCTACGACACGCTGAACGGACGCATCAGCTTCCAGAAAGGACATGGACAGATTGATTTCTGGGTGCGCAATGCACTGGACAAAGAGTATGCTTCGTTCTATTTTGAGAGTATGGGGAACGGATTTATGCAGAAAGGACGGCCTGTGCAGGCGGGAATAGAGTTGAGGTGCAGGTTCTGATTGGAGAGCTTTGTCCCTCCGAAAGTAAAGGAAAATAGAAACGGTCGTTCGGGTACTTACACATTGCATACCCGAACGACCGTTTCTATGTTTCTATCTGACAGAGGAGAAGTTATCCTCTATGTACCCAGTTTTCAATTTCAATATTAGGTATTCTTTCCAGATGTTTCTTGTTTTCAGTAACCATTATCATTTGGTTAGCCACCGCTGTACATCCTATAAATAAGTCCAAATCCTCAATGGGAGTTCCTTGACTATATAAGGCAGCCTTACTCCGGGCATAACAACATAAAGCCGAGGACAAAGGTATTACCTTGATATCTTGGCAGAAATCAGTAACAAGCTGCAAGTTTCTCTCCACATTATTACTTCGCTCTGCACCGAACAACAACTCTGCTACCGTAACCTCCGAAATGCAACAATGTTCCCAGCCCACCTTTTCAATATGTTCGTCTACTCCAAATTTCTGACGCATGAAGTGAACACAAATATTAGTATCAAGCAAATATCGTTTCATTCGTCAAAGGGGCTAAAGTTTTCTTCTTTTCGAGAAAGGCGTGATGCATATATATCATCATTGATTTCATCAGAATCACGATTGTCCTTCCAACTACCGGCATACTTTGCAAGCATACGCTTAGTCAGCAATTTGCTATCTGCCGCTGTCGGAATGGAATGACTATTCTTATTCAAAACCTCCTTCATATATTTTCTGAGGCTCTCCAATGCAGTACTGCTATTGATATTGACTATCTCACGAATCAACTCCAATTTTCCGGCTTCCAACTCCAAACTACTCATAATCAATTCCTCCTTTTAAAAGTTCAACTACAAAGTTACATTTTCCTACTGAATATGGAAAAGTTACAAAGCTTTTTTATTCATTGATAGCTCCGCAATGCGGGCAGACTCCCTTCTCCCTCAGTTTCTGCCCGCATCTGCCGCAACGATAGCGTGAAGCCAGCAGCGAAATGCGAAGCCTTTTGAGGAATACCCATACAAAAGCGGTCAAAAACAAGTATCCGACGTAGATAGATGTAGTCAGGATAAAGAAAAAATAACAGAAGATGCAGCAGGAGGCCAGCCCCAACAGATAGAATACGGCCGCCGCCGGACTTAACTGGCGAAACAAATCGTCGAGTACCGCCAGCAACACCACTATAAACAGCCAGATACCCATCAGAAAAGCAGAAAGCACAAGCGGTACCTTGAACGGCGACAAGGTAGGATTAAAATAGAAGTGTTGCCACGTCTCCGGCGCAAACACTTGTATAGATTCGTAAATAGTGGCACAGAACGCCATCAGCAGACATAGCAACAACGGATAGAGACTGTCTATATCATTAAAGTACACCATCCTCAACTGCTTGCGCCGAAAAGCCCGGAACAGCCAGACTGCCACAAACAAGGCAAAAATAATGATAAAATAAGAGGCATGGGTATCACTGAACAAGTAGATGGCCTGCGAAATGCTGTCTGTAGGAACAAAGGCATGCATCATTTCGGACTCCCGCAACCAACCCTGCACTTCCTGCGAATGGGCAAGCTTCACCCATACACTATCCACACTGTCGGCAGGATGGATGGCGAACTCGGCAACCACCACGCGGTCTCCCCGATAAAGCATATTATAGCAGTCCTTCACGGGCAGACAAGCCAAATTCACAGAATCTGCCAGCACTTCCAGATTGGTATTCCAAGTATAATGCCGCTCAAAAAGATAGGCCAGCGAATCACGCGTCTCCTTAGACAGATGTTCATCTTCAAGATTAGGACGGGAATAATGGCAGGAAACTAAAGCAATGAAGCATGAAAAATAAAGAATGCAGAATAGGAGGGAACGCAGTGAACGCAAAGGATGTTTGTCCCTGCCCGCTTCCCGGTACCGGTCATTTGCCAGCCTTTCATTATGTGCCCGTTCCTCACTCCTCATTTTCAAGTCTTTATTAGTAATTCCTCATTCTTCATCCTTCATTAAAGCGGCTCTTCATGAGCAATGACTTTCATCTGGCAATTCTTGCAATCAAAAGACAAGCGGAAACGCTTGCCGTCCGTCCCAACCAAATAATAAGGTTCCCTATAAGGAGAATGTCCTTTCTGATAGGTGGGACACCATCCCATACTGAAACGCAGGCAATGTTTGCAGAACATGAGTACAGCATCCGGAACCGCTTGTGCCTCGTAAGCAGGTGCTATGGACGACAACCCGTGCTCACGGTAGAAACTCCGGGCAGCACCGTTCATCACATTACCCAGATAGGTCAGCGAAGTAGCCGGGAAAGCATGGCTGGTCGGTTTCCAAACAGCCAGCTCACGACGATAAGTAACACGCCGAGCCACAATCAGCCTATCTATCACCTGCCGACGCCAGTCTGCCACCACGGAAGCAGGAAGAAACCAGTTTTCAGAGAGATTGAGCCTGATACCCGACGCCTCTTCTGATAAATGCCCGGCTACCTCGAAAGGGGTATTCCCCAACTTAGCCAGTTGGCTGCGCAGATTATCCGCCTGTGGCGGGTCGCAAATGCTTATCTGCGGATCTGACCGTTTCCATGTATCTTGTATTTATAGGAAGTCAGCTCCTTCAGGCCCATGGGGCCTCTGGCATGCAGCTTCTGGGTACTGATTCCGATCTCTGCCCCAAAGCCAAACTCAAATCCGTCGGTAAAACGTGTGGATGCATTTACATAAACAGCCGCAGCATCAATCTCATTTAAGAACTTCTGCGCATGCTCATAATTATTGGTAATGATTGCTTCCGAATGTCCGGTATTATATTTATTGATATGTGTAATGGCTTCATCAATATCTGAAACTGTCTTTGCAGAAATAATATAATCCAAATATTCGGTGCCCCAGTCTTTTTCTGTTGCAGCCAC
>OHXX01000314.1_pt1 | contig 12692 bp, 10 predicted proteins | sample 1580101 | NCBI WGS metagenome assembly OHXX01 (sample SAMEA3882525, study PRJEB24775) | human gut metagenome | biome: human-associated habitat; feature: intestine environment; material: feces | place: Netherlands | collected 2009/2010 | reverse complement strand
TCGGAGATAAGGTTAAGTATTACGACCGTCCCTCCGAGGAGATAGAGAGGCTTAAACAGTTGGAGAGGGAGCGTGCGCTTTACGTTACCGACCTGGCTAAATACAAAGGCCAGATGTACGATCAGAAAGATTTTATGCCGGCGGCGCTTTATCGCAAGAAAACAAAGCGGATGAAAGGCTTAATACAGGAACTACAAGCGGCTATCGATGCGATCACTGCTGAAATGGAGAAGATCATAGGCTCAACGGAAGTGCTTGCGCGCCAGATGGAACTTTTAATGTCGATAGACGGTGTAGGTAAAGTGGTAGCTCTGAATGTGATTATCGAAACAGAAGCGTTCTCCCGCTTCGACAATCCCAGAAAGTTCTGCTGTCACGCAGGTGTCGCTCCGTTCTCATACACATCCGGGAGCAGCCAGCACTCCAAAAACAAGGTCTCGCATAGGGCCAACAAGAACATAAAGAAACTGCTACATATGGCAGCCGTATCGGTAACTCATCGTAAAGAGGGTGAACTAAAGGCCTACTATATGCGGAAAGTAGAAGAAGGAAAGAACAAAATGTCGGTAATCAATGCGTTACGTGCTAAAATCGTGGCCCGCATGTTCGCCGTCATCAAAAGAAATGAATTTTATACTCCTATTTACTCTTAAAAAACTTGCAAAAACCATAAGAATATGGAATTTAAGGAAATACTCCGGCGCCGGCGCAGCGTCCGCAAATATCTTTCCCGCCCGGTGGAGCGGGAGGTGCTCGATACCGTTCTTCGGGAGGCTCTCGCGGCCCCGTCGTCGCGCAATTCGCATTCGACGCACCTGCGCGTGCTCACCGATCCCGAAACGATCGCCCGCATCGCCCGGATGCGGGATTACGGTTCGGCATTTCTGGAGCATGCCCCTGCGGTCGTACTGGTCGAGGGCGATCGTACGGCGACCGACCTTTGGCGTGAGAACGCGGCGATCACGGCGACGGCCCTGTTGTTCGCGGCCACCGATGCGGGGCTGGCCTCCTGTTGGGTAGACGGTATGCCGTTTATCGATTCTGTTCGATTTGCGCAGGGATGTTCGTCAATGGCACTTGCCTGTGAATATACCAACAACCCTGAATTATCAATTGCCAATGTTACATCGTTAGTGGAGAACACAGAATGTCTGAATTAACTCTGTCCCCTGAATTATTACAAATATCCGCTGAAGTACAGGATGCTTTAAAAAATAAAAAACCGGTTGTTGCGCTGGAATCGACCATAATTTCTCACGGAATGCCATTCCCACAAAATGCCCAAACCGCAATTGAAGTAGAAGAAACTATTCGTAAACAGGGCGCAGTACCTGCCACTATCGCCATTATTGGCGGTGTGATGAAAGTGGGCTTAAGTAAAGAAGAAATCGAATTGCTGGGCCGTGAAGGACATAACGTGACGAAAGTTAGTCGTCGTGATTTACCTTTTGTCGTTGCTGCAGGGAAAAATGGCGCGACTACCGTTGCATCAACCATGATTATTGCAGCACTGGCTGGGATTAAAGTTTTTGCAACCGGAGGTATTGGTGGTGTGCATCGCGGAGCGGAACATACCTTCGATATTTCTGCCGATTTACAGGAACTGGCAAATACCAATGTCACTGTTGTTTGTGCGGGGGCAAAATCTATTCTCGATTTAGGATTAACAACAGAATATTTAGAAACCTTCGGTGTACCGTTAATTGGTTATCAGACAAAAGCGCTGCCTGCGTTTTTCTGCCGAACCAGCCCATTTGAAGTCAGCATTCGTCTCGACAGTGCCCGCGAAATTGCTCGCGCGATGGCAGTGAAGTGGCAAACCGGTTTGAACGGCGGCCTGGTGGTAGCGAACCCGATCCCGGAACAGTTTGCGATGCCAGAAGAAACCATCAATGCAGCAATTGATCAAGCCGTTGCTGAAGCCGAAGAACAGGGTGTTATTGGGAAAGAGAGTACACCGTTCCTGCTGGCGCGTGTTGCGGAGCTAACCGGCGGTGATAGCCTGAAATCCAATATTCAACTGGTCTTTAATAACGCCATTCTGGCGAGCGAAATTGCCAAAGAATATCAGCGTCTCGTGGGTTAATTTCTGGTGGGCAGAAAGCCGTCGCCCGTACTCATCAAACATACCAAAACCTGGCGCTGACGCCGGGTTTACTGGCATGAAGGGAAAATCATTATGGATATAATGAGAAGTGTTGTGGGGATGGTGGTATTGCTGGCAATTGCCTTTGTGTTGTCGGTAAATAAAAAGAGCATCAGCTTGCGCACGGTTGGGGCTGCGCTGCTGCTGCAAATTGCCATTGGTGGCATCATGCTCTATTTTCCCCCGGGAAAATGGGCAGTAGAGCAGGCGGCATTAGGCGTCCATAAAGTGATGTCCTACAGTGACGCAGGAAGTGCCTTTATTTTTGGTTCGCTGGTCGGTCCCAAAATGGATGTTCTGTTTGACGGTGCGGGCTTTATCTTCGCCTTTCGCGTACTCCCGGCGATTATTTTCGTTACCGCGCTTATCAGCTTGCTGTACTACATTGGCGTAATGGGGCTGCTGATTCGTATTCTTGGCAGTATTTTTCAGAAAGCCCTCAACATCAGCAAAATCGAATCTTTTGTCGCAGTCACCACTATTTTCCTCGGGCAAAATGAGATCCCGGCGATCGTTAAACCTTTTATTGATCGCATGAATCGCAACGAGCTATTTACGGCTATTTGTAGCGGCATGGCGTCTATTGCGGGTTCGATGATGATTGGCTATGCCGGAATGGGCGTGCCGATTGACTATTTGTTAGCCGCTTCGCTGATGGCTATTCCTGGCGGTATCCTGTTTGCACGTATTCTTAGTCCGGCGACGGAACCTTCGCAAGTTACGTTTGAAAATCTGTCGTTTAGCGAAACACCGCCAAAAAGCATTATTGAAGCTGCGGCGAACGGTGCAATGACTGGGCTGAAAATCGCCGCCGGTGTGGCGACGGTGGTAATGGCGTTTGTCGCAATTATTGCGCTGATCAACGGCATTATTGGTGGAGTTGGCGGCTGGTTTGGTTTTGCCAATGTCTCTCTGGAAAGCATTTTCGGCTATGTGCTGGCCCCGTTGGCATGGATTATGGGGGTGGACTGGAGTGATGCAAATCTTGCCGGAAGTTTGATTGGGCAGAAACTGGCGATTAATGAGTTTGTTGCTTATCTCAATTTCTCGCCCTATCTGCAAACGAGCGGCACGCTGGATGTCAAGACCATTGCCATTATCTCGTTCGCCCTCTGTGGGTTTGCAAACTTTGGTTCTATCGGTGTTGTCGTTGGAGCGTTTTCGGCTATTTCGCCAAAACGCGCGCCGGAAATCGCCCAGCTTGGTTTACGGGCGCTGGCGGCGGCGACGCTTTCCAACCTGATGAGCGCGACCATTGCCGGGTTCTTTATTGGTTTAGCTTGAGTTTCATTGCCGGATGTACGCCTTATTAAGCGTTGCATCCGGCAATCGCACTATTGCCAATAATTTTTACTGCATCATCCCGGAGAATTTATTCTCCGGGTCCATCTCCAGCGCCAGTCCTGACAACTGCTTTCTGTTTTTAATGAGATACCCTTTCTTGCTTTTAATTAATAAACCGTCATTAATGAATTGCGCAAGAACATATAAAAGATGTCGATAAGAAACGCCTAAATACTCTGCCGCTTGCGTATGCTTTTCGTGATAAAGATCACCTTCCTGCGAGAGTAATATAAAAGCTGCCAGGCGATTCACTAACGGAAATGATTGATTCTGAGTTAAAGAAACAATATTACGATAATTTTTATGACTTAAGGTGACGCAGAGTTTTCGTAAAAATAGCGTGTCGTTTAATAACAACGGGCGGTAATGCTTCATAGGGAGCGCAAGGCACCAACACTCTTCAATAGCCTGCACTGCACGCGGTTCATGGTCTTTGTCGATTAACTCAATCTCGCCAATAAAACAGGGCGCGGCAAAGAAATCGATCAGCGACACGCGACCATTAGCAAGCGTGACGTAAAGCCTGGCGCGGCCTCGCGTCAGGTAAAACAGCCAGGACGGCTGTTGCCCTTCCTGCACAATGTAGTCACGCGCTAAAAAATGAAACAGCCGCGTATCGGCTGAAACATCCGTTGAAAAGCAATCCTTAAACGCAGATTCACTCATCAATTGCTGCTTAAGATCATTATTGTGGATTTCTTTCACGATGTTTATCCGCTATGAGATTTCTCATATTTAGCATACGTACGCTGTTGTTAAGATTCAATCATCGGCCAGGTCGAATTTTCTTTGCTGTAGAAACAATAACGCAACTGGAAACAGAGGAAATAAACAATGGAAAAGAGAAAAATTATTCTGGATTGTGATCCGGGTCATGATGATGCTATTGCTATAATGATGGCGGCGAAACATCCGGCGATTGATTTATTAGGTATCACCATTGTAGCGGGTAATCAAACCCTCGATAAAACATTAATTAATGGCCTGAATGTTTGCCAGAAACTGGAGATTAATGTTCCGGTTTATGCGGGGATGCCGCAGCCCATTATGCGTCAACAAATTGTTGCCGATAATATTCACGGTGAAACCGGACTGGATGGCCCGGTATTCGAGCCGCTGACCCGCCAGGCAGAAAACACTCATGCGGTGAAATATATCATCGATACCCTTATGGCAAGCGATGGCGATATCACTCTGGTGCCGGTTGGTCCGTTGTCAAACATCGCGGTGGCAATGCGTATGCAACCCGCGATCCTGCCGAAAATCCGTGAAATTGTTCTGATGGGCGGTGCTTATGGTACTGGCAACTTCACCCCATCTGCTGAGTTCAACATCTTTGCTGACCCGGAGGCCGCACGCGTGGTGTTCACCTCCGGCGTTCCATTAGTGATGATGGGCCTCGATCTTACCAACCAGACCGTTTGCACCCCGGACGTGATTGCTCGGATGGAAAGGGCTGGCGGCCCTGCCGGAGAGCTGTTCAGCGACATCATGAACTTCACTCTCAAAACGCAGTTCGAAAACTACGGCCTGGCTGGCGGCCCGGTGCACGACGCCACCTGCATCGGTTATTTGATTAACCCTGATGGCATTAAAACCCAGGAGATGTACGTCGAAGTGGACGTTAACAGTGGCCCTTGCTATGGGCGTACCGTCTGCGACGAGCTGGGTGTTCTTGGCAAGCCCGCCAATACCAAAGTCGGCATCACTATTGATACCGACTGGTTCTGGGGATTAGTCGAAGAGTGCGTACGCGGCTACATAAAAACCCATTAAGTGTTGATAACAAGCCGGGTCAGTATCGCAAGATGCAGGCCCGGCTATTTATGATGGGCAGAGAGCCGTCGCCCAAAATGACATGAAGAGATAATAACTATGGATGTCATGAGAAGTGTTCTGGGAATGGTGGTATTACTGGCTATTGCGTTTTTGCTGTCAGTAACCTGATGAGTGCTACTATTGCAGGATTCTTTATTGGTTTAGCGTAGTGCGCAATTTATGAGCCGGATAAGATGCGGTCAAGCGTCGAATCCGGCAACATTGTTACACCATTGGCACTAATGAAAGCGCGTTATCGGCAGACAGGGTAGGGTTGTTTAAGCTGCCGCTGGCGCGTGAAATTGCCGCGCAGGCTATCGCAAAACGGGCGCTGTCGCGGAAACTGTATCCTTCAAGAAAGCTATATACCAGGCCCGCCATAAAACCATCGTCAGCACCAAAACTGTCTACTGTCGTATGCGCTGGCGCGGTCAGCAAAAATTGTTCTCCATCCTTATCGCTGCAAAATACAGATTCATCTTTCAGATAAACAAAAATGCGTTTAACACCTTGTTGATGCAGCGAATTTACAGCTCTGATGCGATCGTTGTCGTCTTTAATCGGTTGCCCCCACAAAATTTCCAGTTCATTTTGTGTCGGTTTCAGAGTGTGGATCCGGCTGTACCAGTTTTTTACTTTGTTCGCTTTAAATTCGGAAACGGTATCGACAAACATCGGAATTTCATCAGCAATGGTAAAGACCCACTCCAGGGCTTCAGGTGTGAGATTACAATCAGCCAGCACCACACCAGCATGGCGAATCAAGTCCCGTGAAGTATTGAGCAGTTGAGGCGTTAGCTGTTGCAGAATATGTGTGTCATTGATTGCCAGGATAGTTTCTTCCTGCTTATTAGCGATAGCGAGATAAGTTGCAGTGCTGTGTCCATGCAGACGAATGCAGTTTGAAACGTTCACGCCCGCGCGGCGCGTTTCTTCCAGTAATGTCTCGCCGTAAAAATCGTTGCCAATAGCTGAAATTAAATGCACATCCCGACCAAGCAGAGCCAGGTTATGCGCGATATTACGTCCGACGCCGCCTGCGGAACAGTGAACAGAACCTGGATGAGAGGCTGCTTGCGGGTAACGGATATCCGCCATTCCGCGAATATCCATATTGATTGCACCCACAACCACACAGTAATCCTGCTCGGTAAGGATATATCCTTTGCCTTTAATCAAACCCTTGCGCATCAAATCCATAATATGAGCGGCAACACGTGAGCGGCTGATTTGCAGAATATCGGCGATTTCATTCTGTTGAATCAGCGGGTTACGCCGTAAAATTTTAAGAATCTGCTTTTCCCTGTCGTTCATCGATCAGGCCACCGCTTTTTCAGTTTGTTGCGCTTTCAGCCAGGCGATCTCTTCTGCCCAGATATCCGGGTTGATGGTTTCAAGGATCAGCGGAATGCCGTCGAAACGGTCGTCTTGCATGATCCAGCGGAACGCATCATGACCGATATTGCCTTCGCCGAGGCTATGATGACGGTCAACGCGGCTGCCAAAGGTGCTTTTCGCATCGTTGAGGTGCATCCCGCGCAGATACTTAAAGCCTACAATACGGGCAAAATCAGCGAACGTTTTCTCGCATTCGGCAGGAGTACGCAAATCATACCCGGCAGCGAAAGCATGGCAGGTATCAATGCAGACGCCGACGCGGGATTTATCTTCCACGCCGTCGATAATCGCTGCGAGATGTTCGAATTTAAACCCTAAGTTACTGCCCTGACCGGCGGTGTTTTCAATCACCGCGGTGACACCTTGAGTTTTATCCAGCGCAATGTTGATGGATTCGGCAATACGCGCAAGGCAATCCTCTTCTGAAATCTGCATCAGATGGCTGCCAGGGTGGAAGTTGAGCAAAGAAAGCCCCAGCTGTTCGCAACGCTGCATTTCATCTATAAAGGCATCGCGCGATTTTTCCAGAGCTTCAGCAACCGGATGTCCGAGGTTAATCAGATAACTGTCGTGGGGAAGAATTTGCGCCGATGTGTAGTGATATTTTTCACAGGCGGCTTTGAATTCATCGATGGTTTGCGTCGTGAGCGGTGCGGCACGCCACTGACGTTGGTTTTTGGTGAACAAGGCAAACGCGGTTGCGTCGATTTCGGCGGCGCGAATTGCGGCATTTGCCAGACCGCCAGCAGCACTAACGTGCGCTCCAATGTATTTCATGCGAGGACTCCTGTTAAACCCGCTGGAGGAAAACGGTAATGATAGCGGGTTAACAGGAGCAAGATGTAGTGGTTTATGCGATGACGCTTTGAATCACATAGTTAATCGCACCACCACCAACAATCAGCCAGGCAAACAGTACCAGTGCCATCAGCAGAGGTTTCGCCCCGGCTTTTTTCAGCGCGCTGACGTGAGTGGTCAGACCCAGCGCCGCCATCGCCATTGCCAGCAGGAAGGTATCCAGCGTTACCAGCATGTTCACCACGCTCTGCGGTAACAGGTGGAACGAGTTAAAGATGGCAACGACGATGAACAAGATGGCAAACCACGGAATAGTGATTTTGCTTTTCTCGCCGCTGTTCGTCCCAGACAGCTGTTTAACACGCGCCGCCAGCAGGATGAGGAACGGAGCCAGCATCATCACGCGCAGCATTTTGGAAATAACTGCTGCGTTTTCTGCATCCGGGCTGATGGCATGACCTGCCGCCACCACCTGCGCCACTTCGTGCACAGTAGAACCAATGTAGATACCGAAAGTTTCCGGACTAAACCATTGAGACATCAGCGGATATATCGCCGGGTAGAGGAAAATCGCGACGGTCCCGAAGATAACAACGGTTGCAACAGCCACGGTTACTTTACTGGCTTCTGCTTTCACTACCGGCTCAGTCGCCAGTACCGCGGCAGCACCACAGATACTGCTACCGGCACCGATCAACCAGCTGGTGTGCTTATCCAGACCAAACACTTTCTGCCCCAGGAAGCAAGCCAGCAGGAAGGTACTGGACAGCGTCAACACGTCAATGATGATCCCACTGATACCGACATCGGCAATTTGCGAGAACGTCAGACGGAAGCCATAAAGAATGATACCCAGACGTAATAAATATTGCTTGGCAAACAGCACACCACCGTCACAGCTTTTCCAGATGTGCGGGTAAATGGTGTTGCCTAAAACCATCCCCAACAAGATTGCGAGGGTGAGGGCACTAAACCCGGCACCCGCAACCGCGGGAATGGAACCACCCCACAGGGCGACCCCGGTGATAACTGCACTCAGGGCTAACCCCGGAATAAAATGCCACAGTGTACGATGTTGTTTCTGTAAGGTGATATTCGTCATAACCCTCTCCTTTAACCGGGCATAAGGTTACGACTAACTGGTTTAAAAATAAAATTGATTATATATTTATAATTAATCTTTATAAGTGGTAAGCGACTATGCACATCACCCTCCGGCAGTTGGAAGTTTTTGCAGAAGTATTGAAAAGTGGATCAACCACCCAGGCGTCGGTGATGCTGGCGTTGTCGCAATCAGCAGTGAGCGCAGCCTTGACCGACCTGGAAGGGCAGCTTGGCGTTCAACTGTTTGATCGCGTGGGGAAAAGACTGGTTGTTAATGAACACGGGCGGCTGCTCTATCCGCGAGCGTTGGCACTGCTTGAACAGGCGGTTGAAATCGAACAACTGTTTCGCGAAGACAACGGTGCGATTCGTATCTATGCCAGTAGTACCATCGGTAACTACATTCTGCCTGCAGTTATCGCCCGTTATCGCCATGATTATCCGCAGTTGCCGATTGAACTTAGCGTTGGGAATAGCCAGGACGTGATGCAAGCGGTGCTGGATTTCCGCGTTGATATTGGCTTTATTGAAGGACCGTGCCACAGCACTGAAATCATTTCTGAACCGTGGCTGGAAGACGAGCTGGTGGTTTTCGCCGCGCCGACTTCGCCGTTGGCTCGTGGTCCGGTCACCTTAGAACAGCTGGCCGCTGCGCCGTGGATCCTGCGTGAACGCGGTTCCGGCACGCGGGAGATTGTCGATTATCTGTTGCTGTCACATTTACCGAAGTTTGAGATGGCGATGGAATTAGGTAACTCCGAGGCAATCAAACATGCGGTGCGTCATGGGTTGGGAATTAGTTGCCTGTCGCGACGGGTGATTGAAGATCAATTGCAGGCAGGCACATTAAGTGAAGTTGCGGTCCCTCTGCCGCGCCTGATGCGTACGTTGTGGCGTATACATCATCGGCAAAAACACCTTTCCAACGCGCTACGGCGCTTTCTGGACTATTGCGATCCCGCGAATGTACCGCGTTAAGGTGCTGTACAAGAACATGCTGGTGCTGTGTCGATTTCGTGACGCAGCGCCCTCAGCATGCATTCGCCAGAAAAGAGATTGGCTGCTTTACTTATAATCCCTGGGCGATCATGAAGGTGTCTTATAACCGTGTATTTCTGCCGGAAGGATTGCCAATCGTCTGCTACAATCGCGCCTCATTTTTAAGATGGATAGCATTTTTGTATGGGTTCCGAAACTAAAACTACAGAAGCGCCGGGCTTACGCCGTGAATTAAAGGCGCGTCACCTGACGATGATTGCCATTGGCGGTTCCATCGGTACAGGTCTTTTTGTTGCCTCTGGCGCAACGATTTCTCAGGCAGGTCCGGGCGGGGCATTGCTCTCGTATATGCTGATTGGCCTGATGGTTTACTTCCTGATGACCAGTCTCGGTGAACTGGCTGCATATATGCCGGTTTCCGGTTCGTTTGCCACTTACGGTCAGAACTATGTTGAAGAAGGCTTTGGCTTCGCGCTGGGCTGGAACTACTGGTACAACTGGGCGGTGACTATTGCCGTTGACCTGGTTGCAGCACAGCTGGTCATGAGCTGGTGGTTCCCGGATACACCGGGCTGGATCTGGAGTGCGTTGTTCCTCGGCGTTATCTTCCTGTTGAACTACATCTCTGTTCGCGGCTTTGGTGAAGCGGAATACTGGTTCTCACTGATCAAAGTCACGACAGTTATTGTCTTTATCATCGTTGGCGTGCTGATGATTATCGGTATCTTCAAAGGCGCGCAGCCTGCAGGCTGGAGCAACTGGACAATCGGCGAAGCGCCGTTTGCTGGTGGTTTTGCGGCGATGATCGGCGTAGCTATGATTGTCGGCTTCTCTTTCCAGGGAACCGAGCTGATCGGTATTGCTGCAGGCGAGTCCGAAGATCCGGCGAAAAACATTCCACGCGCGGTACGTCAGGTATTCTGGCGAATCCTGTTGTTCTATGTGTTCGCGATCCTGATTATCAGCCTGATTATTCCGTATACCGATCCGAGCCTGCTGCGTAACGATGTTAAAGACATCAGCGTCAGTCCGTTCACCCTGGTGTTCCAGCACGCGGGTCTGCTCTCTGCGGCGGCGGTGATGAACGCAGTTATTCTGACGGCGGTGCTGTCAGCAGGTAACTCCGGTATGTATGCGTCTACTCGTATGCTGTATACCCTGGCGTGTGACGGTAAAGCGCCGCGCATTTTCGCTAAACTGTCGCGTGGTGGCGTGCCGCGTAATGCGCTGTATGCGACGACGGTGATTGCCGGTTTGTGCTTCCTGACCTCCATGTTTGGCAACCAGACGGTATACCTGTGGCTGCTGAACACCTCCGGGATGACGGGTTTTATCGCCTGGCTGGGGATTGCCATTAGCCACTATCGTTTCCGTCGCGGGTACGTATTGCAGGGACACGACATTAACGATCTGCCGTACCGTTCCGGTTTCTTCCCACTGGGGCCGATCTTCGCATTCATTCTGTGTCTGATTATCACTTTGGGCCAGAACTACGAAGCGTTCCTGAAAGATACCATTGACTGGGGCGGCGTAGCGGCAACGTATATTGGCATCCCGCTGTTCCTGATTATTTGGTTCGGCTACAAGCTGATTAAAGGAACTCACTTCGTACGCTACAGCGAAATGAAGTTCCCGCAGAACGATAAGAAATAAGTTTCCTCCCTTCCTTGCTAAGCCCTCTCAACCGAGAGGGCTTTTTCAATTCCATTTCCCTGACAAATCATGCGGATATAAAATTTAACATTTGGATTTATAATTGTTATCGTTTGCATTATCGTTACGCCGCAATCAAAAAAGGCTGACAAATCAGAGGCTGTTCCGGCTTTCTGGGATGATCACCTGCATACAAATAAGTCCACCGCGATGCTGCCGTACGCAAGGGGACGTAAAGAAGATGTGAGCGATACCCATTTTATTTTCGTAGTTACCTCATGGAGATATGGAATGTTTAGGTTGAACCCTTTCGTACGGGTCGGGCTGTGTTTGTCCGCTATTTCTTGTGCATGGCCTGTGTTAGCGGTCGATGATGATGGCGAAACGATGGTTGTCACTGCATCTTCCGTTGAACAAAACCTTAAAGATGCTCCCGCCAGTATCAGCGTCATTACCCAGGAAGACCTGCAGCGAAAACCGGTACAGAATCTGAAGGATGTCCTCAAAGAAGTGCCTGGCGTACAACTGACGAACGAAGGGGATAACCGTAAGGGCGTAAGTATTCGTGGTCTGGACAGCAGCTACACCCTGATTCTTGTCGACGGTAAACGCGTTAACTCCCGCAATGCCGTCTTCCGCCACAATGATTTCGATCTGAACTGGATCCCGGTCGATTCCATCGAACGTATTGAAGTGGTTCGTGGCCCGATGTCGTCGCTGTACGGTTCCGATGCGCTCGGCGGTGTAGTGAATATCATCACCAAAAAAATCGGTCAGAAATGGTCGGGCACCGTTACCGTCGATACCACCGTTCAGGAACATCGCGATCGCGGTGATACCTATAACGGTCAATTCTTTACCAGCGGACCATTAATTGACGGCGTGCTGGGAATGAAAGCTTACGGCAGCCTGGCAAAACGTGAAAAGGATGACCCGCAAAACTCAACGACCACCGATACCGGAGAAACGCCGCGTATTGAAGGATTCTCCAGCCGCGACGGCAATGTCGAATTTGCCTGGACACCGAATCAAAATCACGATTTTACTGCCGGATACGGTTTCGACCGTCAGGATCGTGATTCCGACTCGCTGGACAAAAACCGCCTGGAACGCCAGAACTACTCCGTCAGCCATAATGGGCGTTGGGATTACGGCACCAGCGAACTGAAATACTACGGTGAGAAAGTCGAGAACAAAAACCCTGGCAACAGCAGCCCGATAACTTCCGAAAGCAATACGGTCGACGGCAAATACACGTTGCCGCTGACGGCGATTAATCAGTTTCTCACGGTTGGCGGTGAATGGCGTCACGACAAACTTAGCGATGCGGTGAACCTGACCGGGGGAACCAGCTCCAAAACGTCTGCCAGCCAGTACGCGCTGTTTGTGGAAGATGAATGGCGGATCTTCGAGCCGCTGGCGCTGACGACCG